>ORJL010185366.1_pt1 | contig 138891 bp, 123 predicted proteins | sample 1779941 | NCBI WGS metagenome assembly ORJL01 (sample SAMEA104232317, study PRJEB22302) | groundwater metagenome | biome: forest; feature: aquifer; material: groundwater | place: USA | collected 2011-08-07 | depth 5.8 m | reverse complement strand
CGACCCATGCCCCCGACGTGCGGGTTCCTGCTCGATGGGACGTTGGGTCGTGCTCATTCATCGAAAACGCGCGTTTGACAGAAGCTCGCCGGCTGAGCGCCTGAGCGGGTGGGGAGCGGCCCCGAACAGCGCGGATCTGCGCGGTGATGCTGTGCCGATCGTGCGTGACGGATTCGGCTACAGGACCTCAGTCGTCAGCGCTGCGGGGTTCCGCAGCGCCGGCAGAACCGCGCGTTCGCCGAGAGCGAGATGCTGCAGGTTCCACAGGACTGGATGCCGGGGGTCGGCTGCACCGTGGCCACGGGCTGGAGGATCTCGCGATTGGAGGCGGCCCACATCGCCTCCGTGGATGTCCGCGCCATGAGCGCTACCAGCAGATCGTCCGTCGGCGCTGGCGCTGGCGCTGATGGTGGCGGCGCCTGACGCGCCGAGATTCCGGTGGGCCAGCGCGGTCCGCTTGGCCATTGGGGAGCACCCGCCGGCGGTGCGGGCGCCGCGGGCAGCTCGGGCGGCTCGGGCGCCGCCGGCAGCTCGGGCGCAGGTTCCGGGATGGACTCGGCGCCGTCGTCCACTGCCTCGGCCGGCATCGGCGCTTCCGCGGCTGCCTCGGGCGGTTCGGCCGCCAGGGACGCCTCGTACGCGGCGATCGCATCATCCAGGCTCTGGCCTGGGTCCATGCCGCCGCTAACCGCGCTATCGTCGACGGCAGCCTGCGGCTCGACTTCCTCGGCGCCGGCCGCGGGTGCCTCGACCGTGGGTCCGCCGATGAATCGGAGCAGGCGTTCTGGATCGATCTCGGCCTCGAGAATCGGCTCGGCCTCGGATACGGCGAGCGGGGCGCACGACAGGCAGCGAGCCTCCGGCTCGTTCCAGCAGTTCGCGCAGGTGTACTGGCGGCACGACATGCAGAAGCTGAACGTCTTGTGGAACGCGTCCAGCTGGTGGCCGGTGGCCTCACGCTCGGCATCTGAGCGCGCTCCGGCGATCGCCTCGTCGAGCGAGGAATCGTCCGACAGGACGAAGCTCTTCAGTCCGCGACCCAGCACTTTCAGGCCGCCCAGCCGGCGCCGGCGCGGGGCGGACGACTCGAAGGTGTAACGCGTGCCACACCGTTCGCAGAAGGACTCGGTCAGGATTTCGGTCATTGGCCCCCGGCTGGTCGCGGTCCGAATCGCACGCGTCGGCGTGCAACGGGCCCGGAGTATAGCCCAGCATTCGCGCCGTTCCGATCGGCAGCAGGTACGGGCACGGACCAGTCAGCCGTACTGCCTCGAATCCGCCGGCCGCGTATTTCGTCGGCTCCGGCGGCTCTGGTAGGCTCCCCCGGATGCGACCGATCCGACCGATGTCGGCCGTGGAGCGCTTCTTCGAGCGTCTCTTCGAGCGGCCAAGCGCGCGGCTTTTCGGCACCCGGGTCCAGCCGGTGCAGCTCCAGCGCCGGATCGAACGGGCGATGGAGCATGGCCGGGTCGTCGATGGCGGCCGGACGCGCGTGCCCGACCGGTTCACCGTGCGACTGAGGCGAGCGGACCTCGCGTCCCTGGATCCCGCGGCCGAGCTTCCCGTGGATCTCGCCTCGGGCGCCCTCGAGTGGGCGCGCCGGCGCGCCTACACGCTCGCGGCCAGGCCCAGGGTCGCGATCCTGGCCGACGACACGCTTCGTCCCGGTGATATCGAGGTGGAGGCGCGGTACTCGGATCTCGGGTCCGGCCCCAACCTCGACAGCGCCCACGAGGTCAGCCGGACCCGGGTCTTCGCGGCTCCGATCGTGCGTGCGCCCCACGCGACGCTTGCGGTCCAGGAGCCCGGCGGCCGCGCCCGGACGATCATTGCCGACGGCGGCCCGCTTACGATCGGGCGAACGCCCGACAACGCGCTCGTCCTCGTGGATTCGCGCGCCTCCCGGCGCCATGCTCGCCTCCAGGCGCGGGAGGGGGTCCTGGTGCTGACCGACCTCGACTCCACCAACGGCACGCGGGTGAACGGCGCCAGGATTCGGGAGGTTGTGGTGGGCGAGGGCGATGTGGTGGAGATCGGCGCCTCGACGATCACGGTCGTCGCCGTCGACGATGGGTATCCGGCCGACCCGCCCGGCATCGAACCACCTGGAGTCTGAGTGGACGGCACGGTCATCGCGATCTGGGTCCTGCGGCTCCTGTTCCTGGCGGGCCTCTACGCCTTCCTGTGGGCAGTGGTCCGGGTTCTCCTGCGGGACCTCCGGGCGGCAGCCCGTGAGCCCGGCGCCGAGCTGGGCCGACTCGTCGTCGTCGCTTCGCCGAGCGGCGAACCCGCGGTCGGTGCAGGGTTCTCGCTCGATGCCGTGACGACGCTGGGGCGGGACGTGAACGCCACGATCCTCCTCGATGATGAGTTCGTATCCGGTCTGCACGCCGCGCTGACCTACCGGGGAAGGACCTGGTACGTCGAGGATCTCGGCTCCACGAACGGGACGTTCGTCAACGGCAGCCCGGTCGAGGAGATCGCCCTCGTCGCGTTCGGGGACGAACTCCAGCTCGGCAATGTCCGCCTGCGCCTGGAGCGAGCTCGCCGGTGAGCCTCGCGCTCGCCGGGATGCCGCACCTCCGGCTCCGACCACGGCTCCGCCGCCGGGAGTTGGGCCTGCTCGTCATCGTCGCCCTGGCGCTCCCGCTCGGCAGCGCGTCGCTCGCGGCGACGCGAGCGCTCGGGGCCGGCACGAATCAGCCCGCAGGGGGCCTCCTGCTCGCCGACGGTGTCGCGCTCGCCTGGTACCTCGGCGGCCTCTTCGTCGCCCACCTCGTCCTCGTCCTGTCGGGTCGCCGGACGGACCAGGTGCTCCTGCCCACCGTGGGACTGCTCGGCGGGATCAGCCTGCTCCTCATGGAGCGGCTGCCGCAGGGCCTGGCCGGCGGCCTGGGCTTGGGCCGGACGCAGCTCGTCTGGTTGCTGGTCTCGATCGGGCTCATCGCGGTCATCGGTGCCCTCGTCCGGAGCGACGCCTGGCTACGGCTCTACAAGTACAGCTGGGCGGCCTTTGGGGTGGGCCTCCTGCTCGTGACGTTCGCGTTCGGGCATGACGTGAACGGGCAGCGACTGACGCTGTCCGTCGGGCCCGTGACCGGCCAGCCGTCCGAGCTCCTCAAGGTCATCCTGGTCGTGTTCCTCGCCGGCTACCTGTCCGAGAACCGCCCGCTCCTGATCGACGAGTCGACCCGCCTGGGCCCACTCCGACTCCCACCGCTCCCGTACCTGGCTCCGATGATCGCGATGTGGGCGCTGGCGCTGTCGATCGTCGTGGTCCAGAGAGACCTTGGCGCGGCGCTCCTGTTCTTTGTCGTCTTCCTCCTGCTTCTGTACGTCGTGACGGCTCGGGTCTCCTTCGTCGTCCTGGGGCTCGTGGCGCTGCTTGCCGGCGGCGCGCTGCTCTACGAACTCGTGCCCCATGTCCGTGTCCGGGTGGACATCTGGCTGGACCCGTTCGCGACCGCCAGCGGGAGCGGCTACCAGGTGGTCCAGGCACTCCATGCCTTCGCCCGCGGCGGAATCCTCGGGACCGGCCTGGGTGCCGGGCTCCCGACGATCGGGGGCGCACCACCGATCCCCGCGCTCCACACGGACTTCCCGTTCGCGGCGCTTGGCGAGGAGCTCGGGCTGGTCGGGATCATGGGCATCCTGGGGCTGTATCTCGTCGTGATCGAGCGCGGGCTGCGCATCGCGGCGTCGGCCGTCGATGACTTCCGGGCGATCCTGGCCGCCGGCCTGAGCCTGGTCATCGGCGTCCAGGCGTTCATCATCGCGGCGGGCAACCTCAAGCTCATTCCGCTGACCGGGATCACGCTCCCGTTCATCAGCTACGGCGGCTCCTCATTGCTCACCAACGGGCTGGTGGTCGGCCTCCTCATCGCCCTCTCGGACCGTGGCGTGGAGGTACCGCGAGCCCCGTCTGAACCGCACGGCTTCGGACGCCTGCGGGACAGGGGCGCCGCGTGACGCCGGCGCCCCCCGGTCGTCGGCCGGGGATCGGCATTGCCCTCGGACGCGTCGCGGTGGCGCTGACCGTTGCCTTTGGGGCGCTCGCAGCCGGCGCCGGGTACTGGCAGGTGATCCGTTCCGGCGAGCTTTCGTCGGCGCCGGACGACGCCGCCGTCATCGCGGCGGGACGGCATGTGGTCCGCGGTGAGATCACCGACCGAGACGGCCAGCGCCTGGCCTGGTCCCTTCTCGACGCGAACGGGGAGCCCTACCGGAAGTACCTGTCCAGTTCCCTGTCCGGCGTGCTGGGTTACGCCTCGCGCGCCTTCGGCAGCGCCGGGCTGGAGCGCGCCTACGACGCGCAGCTCACGGGGGTCACGTCTGCAGATCCCGTCCAGGACCTGGTGAAGAAGTTTCGGGCCGATCCATCGGATCCACAGGCCATCCAGACGACGCTCGTCGCCCAGCTCCAGGAGGCCGCCGTCCGCGCACTCGGGGCCGATCGCGGCGCGGTCGTCATGCTCGACCCACGGACGGGCGAAGTGCTCGTCCTCGCGTCGACGCCGGTCTTCGACGCATCTGCCGTCGCCAACCCGGACACGGCGATGCGGACCTTCGAGTCCCTGCAGGGGGATCTGGCCAAGCCGCTGCTCCCACGAGCGACCCAGGGCCGCTACGTGCCCGGCTCGGTGTTCAAGATCGTGACGGCGATCGCCGCGCTCGGATCCGGTGCGGTCTCGGCCGACACGACGTTCGCAGAGCAGCCGTCCGCCGAGAAGGATGGCCTCCTCGTGTCCGGGTACCGGGTTCGCGACGGGCACCATCCCGCCACCGGCTCCAAGGCACTCGACTTCGTCGGGGCGACCGAAGTCTCATGCAACATCTGGTACGCCCTCGCCGGTCTTGAGACCGGAGGCGACGCACTGGTCGAGTGGTCGGGGAAGCTCGGGTTTGGCGAGCCGATCCCATTCGACCTCCGGACGGCGGTCTCCCAGGTCACGGGTGGCGGCGGAAGCTTCGGCGGGGGGTTCAAGGATGCAGTCGAGCTCGCCAACGCCGCCTATGGTCAGGCCGAAACGGTCGTGACGCCGCTCCAGATGGCCCTCGTCACGAGCACCGTGGCCAACGACGGCGTCCTCATGCGTCCGCATCTCGTCCAGGCCCTCACCGGGCAGGCCGGAACGCGGACGGTGGACCCCGAGGTCTGGCGGCGCGTGCTCCCGCCCGAGATAGCGCGCGAGATTGCGCTCGCGATGCGGCAGGCGGTGGGAGGCCGCCTCGGGCGGCAGTTCACGACCGGCGCCCAGGTCAAGGGGCTGACGGTGGCCGGCAAGTCCGGCACGGCCGAGCTTGGTGGGACGGGTGAGCCGAACTCGTGGTTCATCGGGTTCGCGCCCGCGGAGGATCCGGAGATCGTCATCGCCGTCGTCGTGGAGCAGGGTGGCCGGGGGGCCGAGCGGGCTGCCCCGATCGGGGGCGACCTCCTCGCCGCATGGAAAGCCTGGGCGGGTCGATGACCGAGCGGCCACCCGACGAAACCGCCACGGACGTTTCCGCCCGCTCCGAGGGATCCGCCCGGCCGGAGTCATTCACGCGTCGGCCACTCCTGGAGCGCCTCGGAATGGCGGCGGTTGCGCTCGTCCTGGCGATCCTGTTCGGCGGCATGGCGGTCGCTTCGTGGATCGGCGGCGAAGGGTTCCTCGCGACAATGGCGGGAATCGGGGCCTTGATGACCGCCTGGGCGGGCGTGAGGACGGTCCTGCGCGGCTGATCGCCCTCGACTCGCACGCCGGCAGGTCGAAGTGCAGCATCCGGCGGAGTCCCGCCACGATCAGGCGCCTCACGGTCCCGTCGGGAACCAATCTGGCACTCCGGGCGTACCATCCACCGACGCTTCGCGCCCCACCCGACCATAGGGCACCCACGCCAGTCGAGGGAGACGGATGACCAGGATCCAGGAGACCGGCGACAAGGTCCTCGCCAACGTCGAGCGCGTGATCGTCGGCAAGCACCGCGAGGTCCGGTTCGCCCTCGTGGCGCTCATGTGCCGCGGCCACGTCCTCATCGAGGACGTCCCGGGCACCGGCAAGACGGTCCTGGCCAAGGCGATCGCCAAGAGCCTCGGCTGCTCGTTCCGGCGTATCCAGTTCACCCCGGACCTGCTGCCGTCCGACGTCACCGGTCTCTCGATCTATAACCAGAAGACCCAGGAATTCGAGTTCCGGCCGGGCCCGATCATGAGCCAGGTGGTCCTGGTGGACGAGATCAACCGGGCGACGCCCAAGACCCAATCGTCACTCCTGGAGTGCATGGAGGAGCGGCAGGCCACGGTGGACGGGACCACCTGGCCGATGCCCGATCCGTTCCTCGTGATCGCGACCCAGAACCCGATCGAGTACGAAGGGACGTTCGCGCTGCCTGAAGCCCAGCTGGACCGCTTCATGCTCCGGATCCGGCTCGGCTACCCACAGCACGTTGAGGAGGTCCTGATCCTCGACGAGCAGAAGCGCCACCACCCGATCGATGAGCTCGAGGAGGTCTGCTCGGTCGACGAGCTTCGCGAGATGCAGGCCGCGGTCCGCGAGGTCTACGTGGATCCGTCGGTTGCCGACTACATCGTCCGCCTCGTCGGCGCGACGAGAGCGCACCCGGACGTCTACCTCGGCGCCTCGCCGCGCGGCTCGATCGCCCTGTACCGCGCCGGTCAGGCGCTGGCCGGCCTGATGGGCCGCGACTACGTCCTGCCCGACGACGTGAAGGCGCTCGCGGAATCGGCGCTCGCGCACCGCCTCATCATCAAGACGAGCTCCTCGATCCACGACATCCAGTCGAGCCAGGTCGTCGCCGAACTCCTCGACACGACGCCGGTCGAGGGCATCACGCCCACCGGCTCGGGCGGCCGACACGGGGGACCCCGAGAGGTCTCCGCGCGCGCGCACGCCTCCGAGGCCTGATCGGGCGCCGGTCGAGCGCGAGGCCAGCATGCTCCGTCGACTGCAACTCCTCCTGATCGGCGCAATCCTCGTGATCGCGGCCTTCTCGACCGGGCTGCCGTTCCTGTTCTACCTGGTCTACCTGGCGATCTTCGTCGTCGGCGGGTCGTACGTGCTGACCCGCCTCGGCCTGTCCGATCTCGAGGCGGGGTACGCGGTCAACCAGCTGTCCGGACACGTCGGCGATCGGCTCCGGGTCACCTACACGATCCGGAACACGAGCCGCGTCCCGAAGCCATGGCTCGAGATCTACAACCCCACGTCATTGCCTGCCGGGCTGCCCGGACGCGCCCTCTCGCTCGGGGCAAGAACCGAGCGCTCGTGGCTGGTCCGGACGCCACTCACACGGCGCGGCCACTTCCGGGTTGAGCCCCTTCAGATCCGGACCGGCGACCCTTTCGGATTCTTCGAATCGTCGGCTGCCGTGGGAACGGGCGTGACGGCGGTCGTCTACCCACGAATCGACCCACTGCCTCTCTGGAACCTGCCGGCCGCGAACATCGACGGCAGCCACGCGACCCCGGAACGCACGCTCCAGGCCACGCCGCTCGCGACCACCGTTCGACCGTGGGCTCCCGGCGATGCGTTCAACCGGATCCACTGGAAGTCGACCGCGCGGCACGGCGAACTCCAGGTCAAGGAATTCGACCTGGAACAGACCGCCGATGTCTGGATCGTCCTTGACCTGGAGCGTGCGGCGCAGGCGGGGCGGGGCGACGAGTCGACCGTCGAAGTAGCTGTTCGCGCGGCGGCGTCGGTCGCCGACAAGGCGATCCGCGAGAACCGCGCGGTGGGCCTGACCGTGAACGCGCATCGCCTCGCCCAGCTGCCCGCGGACCGCGGTGCTCGGCAGCACCTGAAGATCATGCAGCTCCTGGCCGCGGTTGATGGGGACGGAGGCACGCCGCTGCAGGAGTCCCTCGTCGCGACCGTGCCGCGGATCCGCCACGGGATGACCGTGGTTGTCATCACGCCATCGCTGGACGGCAGCTGGGTCCGGCCGCTCAGCGCGCTGCGCGCGCGCGGCGTTGGCTGCGTGGCGGTCACGTTCGACATCGGGGCATTCCGGCGGTTCACGACCGACGAGGAGTTGCGTGCTCGTGGCCTCCCTCCGGCGTCCACGGACCCGGGCGCCGATGGGGCTCTCGCGCAGCAGACGCGGGCCCTGAGCCACGCCCTGTCGGAGTTCGACGTCGCCGTCCATCCTCTCGTCCCGGCGCGCCCACTCGGGGAGCTCCTGGTCAGATGAGCGCCGCGGTAAGCGCCCGCCCCTGGGGCCCCGATGAGGGTCGCCTGCGTCGGCTGCGGAACCTGCTTGCCGGACCGGCCGAGGGCTGGACGACCCTCGCCGGCGTCGCCGTCATGATCCTGGCGCTGGCCTGGTCCATCGATGACGCCAAGTGGGTACGGGGGATCGGGTCGCTGACCGACTTCCTGCCCCAGGTGGGCCTGGCGGGCATCGCGGTGGGATTCGTCGGTCCCAAGCTCGGCTGGGGGCGCTGGACCACGCACCTCATCGGTGTTGCCTCCGCCGCACTCATCCTGCCGATCGTGGCCGGCGGGATTGTGCTCGGCGATGCCGTGACCGGGTTCGGGCCAGCGGCGCTGGCGGCGCGGTACCAGGAGGCAGCCCAGGTGGTCACCGGGGTCTGGCTGGACCTCGCGATCCGCGGACTGCCGCTCACCAGCGAGTACGGGCACTACTTCATCGCGCTCGGGGCGCTCGTATGGGCGACCGGCCAGTACGCCGCCTACGCCGTGTTCGGCCATCGGCGGACCCTCGACGCGGTCATCGTGACGAGCCTGGTCCTGCTCGGGAACATGGCGCTCACCAGGAACGACCAGCTCCACCTGATCATCCTCTTCTCACTCGCCGCACTCACGCTTCTGACGCGGTCCCACGCGTTCGACGAGCGGACGACCTGGCTCCGGCGGCGGATCGGCGATCCGGCCGCGGTGACCGGGCTGTACCTCCGCGGCGGAGCGATCTTCATCGGCGCTGCGGTGTTCGGGTCCCTGTTCCTCACCGCAACCGCGTCTTCCGCGCCGCTCCAGGGACTCTGGAAGGACATGCCCGCCACGCTCATCCAGGCTACGCAGTGGCTGCAGCGATATCTCCCACTCGGCGGCGAGTCACGCGACCTGGGTGTCGTCGTGTTCGGCGAGCGCTCGGTGATCGTCGGCTCGTGGACCCAGAGTGACGGCGTCGCATTCGTCGCCGAGCTGCCGGCCTCGGAGACCGAGCGATTCAAGTGGCGGATCGGGGCCTATGCGAAGTTCGACCTGACCGAATGGAGCTGGGGTCCCACGACCGGCCTCGACCGGGCGGCGCGCGACGATCTCCTTGCGGCGTCCGCGGACGACCCGGCGCTGCTCGGCGGACGCCGCGAAGTCCGGGTCCAGATCACACCGGACTCCCTTGTCAGCAACTACGTCGTGAGTCCCCAGACGATCCGCTGGGTGGACCAGCCGGCGCAGGTCCGGGTTGCCGGTGACAGGGCCTGGTTCGCGACCGTCACGGTCGATGGTGCCCCCCGCTACGCGATCAGTGCGCTTGTGCCGGTCCTGGGCACCGCGCCCGGCGGACTCACCGAGAATCGCCTTCGGGCCGCAAGTCGCGAGTACACGACGGAGATGAAGCGCCTGTACCTGGACGTGCCGGATGGCGCGCTCGGGCCGGCGTCGCGCCAGATCCTGGCCGACGTGCTGGCTGTCACGCGGGACCAGAACCCATACGATCTGGCGCTCAACCTGCAGAACTACCTGCTCAGCCCGTCTCGGTTCCGGTATGACACGGACGTCCGCGACCAGGTCCAGTCGGATTGCGCCGGGCTCTCCAGCGTCGAGTGCTTCGCGCGGATCCGCGCCGGCTACTGCCAGTACTACGCGAGCACGATGGCGATCCTCCTGCGCGAGGCCGGCGTGCCCACGCGCCTGGCCCAGGGATTCCTGCCCGGCGAACGGACGCCGGACGGGAAGGAGATCGTCCGGAACGCCGGCGCCCATGCCTGGGTGGAGGTTTACTTCCCCGGCTATGGCTGGGTCGACTTCGACCCGACGGGCGGCGGAGTGGGCGAGCCGGTCGCCCTCCCGTCCGGGCCGCCAGAGTCGCCGACGCCACGCCCCTCGTTCGGCCTCGTCACCGACCGCCCCGACGACAGTGGCGACGACGGGCCGGGTCGCCGTTCAGCAGCCCCCGGAGTGCCGGGCGCCGGGACGACCGGTGGGACGTCGAGCGGGCCGTTCATCGTGCTCGCGGTCCTCTTGGCGATCGGTGGCGTCGCTCTTGCGTCAGTCGCTTGGGCGCGCGGGCCGCGGCCGATGCATCCAGATCGCGCCTGGGGATCCCTCGCGCGCTGGGCCGCCCGGCTTGGGCTCTCGGCGCGACCGTCGCAGACGATCTACGAGTTCGCGGGCACGCTGGGCGACGCGATGCCGGCCGTTCGTCCCGAGCTCTCGACGGTCGCGCACGCCAAGGTCGAGATCGCGTACGGGCGCCGGGAACTCGGGCCCGACAGGCTTCGAATCGTGGCCGAGGCCCACCGGCGGGTGCGGATCGGCCTCCTGAAACTCGCGCTCCGGAGCCCGTTCCGCCGCCGCGGACTCCGACCCGGGAAGCGCCGCTAGCCAGGCCCGCGTTCCGGCCTCAGCTTCGGGCGTGTCTGGACGGTTCTCGACGTCGGGTGAATCAGAGCGCGCCGGAGCGGCTCCGTGCCTCGTCGAGCTCCCGTCGGCGCTCCGTCTCGAGCGAGGCAAGATGCTCGGTCAGGTTGTGCGCCCGAAGTCGTGCGCGTCCAGCCCGGATCTCGACGATGCTGATCCCGCACAGCGCGAACGGGAAGCTCCAGAACCTAGCGAGTGGCAGGTCGAGCAGCGCGAGCAGCGTGATCTTGAAGACGCCATCGTGACCGACGAGCAGCGTCCATGGCTCCGCGGATGGCGGCGCATCGTAGCCCAGCACCTGCGATCCGTGAACGCTTGTTCCGGTGGTCCCGGCCCCCAGGTGCGCGAGGACCGCGGCGAGCGACCCACGGACCCGGCTGTCCACATCGGGCAGGGACTCGCCGCCCGGCGCCCAGGTCGTCAGGGGGTCGCGCCGCCAGCCGGCCAGGATGTCGGCCCAGCGGGTTTCGATTTCGCTGGTATGTCGGCCTTCCCACTCGCCCTGGCCGATCTCCATGAACGCGCGGTCCGGGATCAACGGAACCTGGGCACCCATCGCCTCGGGCGTGGCCATCGCGGCGGCAACCGCCGCTGCGGTCGTGGCGGTCCGGAGCAGGGGAGAATGGCGGATTTCCAGCGGCGGGCCGGCCGGGATCGGGAGGGCGGGCACGACGTGGGGATGGGCAAGCCGCGTCGCGGCCAGCGCCGCCTGTCGCCCACCCTCCGGCGAAAGGTCGGGGTCTCCCTGGCCCTGGAAACGACCTTCCGCGACCCACGCTGATTCCCCGTGCCGGAGGAGAACGATGGTTGCGTTCAGACCAGCCGGAACCAATGGATCGGTCGAGCCGGCGCTGATGTCCCCGCTCAGCGGTCGTTCCCCAGGCGGATCGTCCACAGATCGATCAGGGCCTCGTGGTCGCGGATCGACGTGGCGAGCGCCTCGGGAATGTCGTCGTCCAGGCCCAGGATCATCAGCGCGTCGGCTCGAGGGGCAGACCGGGCGAGATGCATCGCCGAGATGTTCACATCCGCGGCCCCGAGGAGGCCACCGATCCGGCCGATCATGCCGGGCCGGTCCTGATGATGCGTGATGAGCATGACGTCGGCCGGCTCCATATCCAGCCGATAATCGTTGAGCAGGACAATGCGCGGTTCGCCGTTGGCCACGGTCCCGCCGACGGCGAGCGTCCGCCCGTCAACGACGCCCGACACCGTGACGAGCGCGCTGAACGAGCCCGCATCGGGGTTCTTGCGCTCGATCACGGTGATGCCTCGCGCCTTTGCCAGCAGCGAGGCGTTGACGAGATTGACCCGCTCCGTCGTCACTCGCTCGAGGAGGCCCCTGAGGAGCGCGGCGGTAATCGGTGTGGTCTCGTATTCGGCCGGCTCCCCGGCGACGTCGAGGGTGAGCGTCCGTACGCCCGCGCCGGCGAACTGGATGAAGAACCGCCCGAGGATCTCGGCCAGTGGGAGATAGGGCGCAATGGCCCCGGCCGCCTCGGGCGGAAGGAGCGGTGCGTTGACCGCATATCGCGCCCCGCGTCCGGCCAGGACATCGAGGACCTGGCCCGCGATTTCCTCGGCAACGGCGACCTGCGCCTCGGCGGTCGATGCCCCGAGGTGCGGGGTCAGAAGCGTGCCCGGCGCATCGAGGAGCGGCGAGCCGGTCGGTGGCTCTTTGTCAAACACGTCGATCCCGGCGCCGCCGAGGTGCCCGTCGTGGAGCGCGCGAGCAACCGCGGCCTCGTCGACGATCCCGCCTCGCGCCACATTGAGGACGAAGGCAGTCGGCCGGAGTTTCGCGATCGCCTCCGTCCCGATCAGCCCGCGCGTTGCGCGGGTCAGCGGGACATGGACCGTGATCGCATCGGAACGCCGGAGGAGCGTGTCCAGGTCCACGAGCTCCACACCGTGGAGCGTCGCCTGTTCCGGGGTCACATACGGATCAGCGCCGAGGAGCGTCATCTCGAATCCGCGCGCCCGGTCCGCGATCGCCATGCCGATCTTGCCGAGGCCGATGATCCCGAGCGTCCGGCCGCGCAGCTCCACGCCCTGGAACTGCGAGCGCTTCCATTCGCCGCGCCGGACCGAGGCATCGGCCGCGGCCACCCGCCTGGCAAGCCCCAGGAGCAGCGCCATGGTGTGCTCCGCGGCCGCGATCGTGTTGCCGGTCGGTGCGTTGACAACGGTGATCCCGGCTCGCGTCGCCGCGTCCAGGTCCACGTTGTCCACGCCGACTCCGGCCCGTCCGATGACCTGGAGGCGCGTGCCCGCCGCGATCAGGGCGGCATCCACCTGGACCTGGCTTCGGACGATGAGCGCGTCATAGTCGCGGATGATCTCGCGGAGCGCGCCGGGATCCAGGCCGATCCGTTCGTCCACGTCGTGGACGGCCCTGAGACGGGCGACCCCCGCCGTCGCGATCGGCTCGGCGACGAGGATCCTCATACGGGAGCGGCGCTCCGCTGTCCCGCGTCGAGCGCTGCGCGCTGCGCTGCCGCCACCCCTGCCCCGATCTCGATCGGCCGGCCCAGCGCGGCCGAGACAGCCTCCAGGGTCGCGATCGCCCCGAGGATCTCATCGACGATGACCGACCCAAGGTGGCCCACACGGAAGACCTTGCCCGCGAGCTTGCCCTGGCCGCCGGCCAGGACGACGCCACGCCGCTTGACCTCGCCGTTGAACGCCTTCCAGTCGAGACCGTCGGGGACCAGCGCCGCGGTCACGGTCTTCGAGCGATTGGCCGGGTCCGCGAACAGCTGGAACCCGAGGGCCTCGAGGCCGGACTGGGTTGCCGCCGCGCAGGCCTCGTGTCGGGCGAAGATCCCCTCGGCCCCCTCGGCGGTCATGAGCCGGATTCCCTCGTCCACCTGGTAGACCACGGCGAGCGCCGGCGTCCACGGAGTCTCACCGTTTCGGGCGCTCTCGCGATGCTTCCGGAGATCGAAGTAGAAGCGCGGCATCCGGGCGGTCTCCATCGCGGCCCAACCTCGCTCGGAGGCCGCGATCATGGCCAGTCCGGGCGCGGCCATCCAGGCCTTCTGCGAGCCGGTCACGACGAGGTCGCAGCCCCAGGCGTCCATGTGGAAGGGCACGGCGCCAAGCCCGGACACGCTGTCGACGAGGATGAGTGCGTCGGGAGAGGTGGCCCGAATTGCCGCCGCCAGCGCCGGGATCGGGTTCATCACGCCGGTCGAGGTCTCGTTGTGGGTAAGGAGAACCGCCCGATAGTCGGCCGCCGGGAGGCGCTCGCGCAGCTCGTCCGGGTCAGCCGCCCAGCCCCACTCCGCGTTGACCCGGTCCACGTTGGCCCCATAGGTCTCGGCGATCTTCGCGAACCGGTCGCCAAAAGCGCCGATCGAGACCGCGAGGACGCGATCGCCCGGCGACAGGACGTTGACGACCGCCGCCTCAAGGCCGCCGGTGCCGGCGCTCGACACGATGGCGATGTCGCTGTCGGTCCCGAAGTAGGGCTTCATGCCGACCTGGATCCGGCCCAGCATCGCCGCGAACTCCGGGCCGCGGTGGTTGATCATCTGGCGTCCACCGGCCTCGCGGACGCTCGGGGGGAGCGCTGTGGGGCCGGGAATGCGAAGGTTCGGCTCGAAGCGGGTCACGCGACGGTCTCCAGGCGAGTTCTGACGGAGCAGGATCGATGGTCGCACGGGACGGCGCTCCGTGCAGTGGTGGCCTGATCCCGAGCGCCGTCGCATCATGTGACGCTCGCACGTCCACACACGGACCATGCCCGGAACACCCCAATCGCGATCTCCGCAGCCATGGATGCCGGCCCGTCAGCCGCGTCGGCGCCGGATGCCGCTCCGCGCCGCCGCGCTGGCCCTCGCGCTGGGTGTCGTCGGCGCGACGGCGATCTGGACCGACGCCCTTGGGGTTGGGACGCGCTTCGAGAACCTCGTCCAGCGCATCGAACTCGCGATCGACCCGCCCCCGGACCGGCCGTCGGTCCCGACCGTGGTGGTCACGCCCAGGCCGACGCTGCCGGCGCCGCCAGGGCCGCCGCCGTCGTCGCTGCTCCCCTCCGACGCGGCCGCGGCTCCAACCACGGCCCCGACCGACACACCGCGGCCCACCCCGGCCCGGGTCGCCGTCGATGTCGACAGCGTGCCGGACGCCGAAGCGGTGTTCGCCTCGCAGGTCGCCAAGGACTGGTGCGCACCGGCCACCGTGCAGATGGTCCTGACCATCTTCGGGCGCGGCGATCCCTCCGAGGCGTTCCAGCGCGAGCTGGTCTCGCGAATCGACGAGTGGGAGACGTGGGAGGACAGTCACAACGGCGGCTGGGGGCCATCGGCGATGGTCGAGGCGCTCGTCGCGTACGGGGTGCAGGGCTACGAGATCCGGGCCTACGAGACACGCGGTGACGCGCTGCGTGACGCCGCCGTGGCGATCAGCGAGACGGGATCACCCGCAGTCCTGCTCGCCTGGCGCGGCGCCCACGCCTGGGTGATGAGCGGCTACCGGGCGGACGCGGATCCGCGCCTCTTTCCGGACGCGACCGTGAGCGGCGCCTATGTTCTCGACGCGTGGTACCCGCGCGTTTCGAGCATCTGGGGTCAGTCCGACCCGCCGGGAACCTTCCAGGACGAGGCCGAGATGGTCCGCAACTTTCTCCCGTGGAAGCGTCCGGAGGGGAAGTATCCGGACCGGGACGGGCGGTTCATCGTCCTGATCCCCACCCTGCCGTTCGCCCCAAGCCCGTAGGCCAGGCCTAGGTGGTCGTCGGCTCCGACGGAGCCGGCCGCAGCACGCGGATCCGGGGCACGATTGCGACCGCGATGAGCGCCACCTTCGCGGCCGCGCCCAGCGCGAAGCCGGCCGGAATGGCCAGGATCCCGAGCGACGGCACGAGCGACGACGTCGCGACGACGATGACCGCGAGCGACAGGAGCGAGCCGGCAACCGGCCAGAGCGTGTTCCGGGTGGCGTAGCAAGCCCGGGCGAGCGGGTGGGCGAGGGCATCGAACGGCACCGAGATCGCGAAGACCGCCAGGATCGCCGACGTCCGCGCGACGTCCTCGGCATCGAAGGCCCCGCCCCCGAGCAGCGTCTCGATCGCGAGGCCGCCGACGAGGACGAGCCCGATCGCCGCGGCGATCGTGAGCCCCGCGATCACGATCAGGTTGTTTCGGAGCACGCGGGTGAACGCCGGTCGGTCGCCGGCCGCGGCGGCGGCGGAGAGGGTCGGGAAGACCGCGAGGGAGAAGGCGACCCCGACCAGGCTCACCGGGACGCTCTGGAAGTTCCGGGCGAAGCTAACCGAGCTGACCGCCCCATCCCCGAGCGTCGTCGCGAGCTGGGTGAAGAACAGGAAGATGATCGGCTCCACCGGGTGGGCCGCCATCTTCGGGAGCATGAGCCGGATGAACTCCCGGAAGGCAGCGGTCCGGACGGCGAGGCGCGGCCGGATCCGGATGTCCGTCCGGGCGATGCCCACGATCCGGATCCCGAGATGGAGCAGCGCCCCGGCGACCGCCCCGACGGCCGCCGCGTGAATCCCGATCCGATCAGCCAGGAGGATGGTCCCGCCCACGATCCCGGCGTTGTAGAGGATCGGGGCCAGGGCGTACCAGAGGAATCGGCGGTGGGCGACGAGGAGCTCGCCGAGGGTGATCGAGGCGGCGAAGATCACGGGGGTCACGCACATCAACCGGAAGAGCTCGACGTATTGCTCCGCCTGGGCGCCCGAGAAGCCGGGCGCGATCTGGGCGGTCGTCCACGGTGCGATCACGAAGAGGACCGCCGAGCCGGCGGCCATCACGCCGACCGCCACGGTCAGGACGGTCCGGCCGAAGTCGTTGGCCGTCGCCCGATCGTCGCGGGCGAGCCGGGCGTAGACGGGGATGAACGGCGCCGTCAGGCCGCTCGCGACGAGGACATCGAGCAGGAGCTCCGGGAGGACGAAGGCCGCGTTGTAGGCGTCGAGCTCAGGTCCGGCGCCGAAGGTCCGGGCGAAGACCCGGTCGCGAACGAGGCCCATCGCGTAGGCCGCGAACGTGAGCGTCGCGAGCAGGAGCGCCCCGGGCGGGACGAGACGTGCCACCAGGGCAAGGAGCCGGGACATGGGAGAGGGACGCGCGAGCGTGCCGTTCCGCGACGCGGGCCGCGGCGAACTCACTCGGACGCGTCGAACTCACTCGGACGCGTCGCGCTTCTCGGTCTCGGCGAGCCGGCGCCGGCGCGTGCTGATGGGACGCGTCGTTGCTCCCGGTGAAGGCTGACTCCCGACTACCCGGGGACCGAATGCAATCCGTCTGTGGCGACATGGTCGCGCCCGCCGACCAGCACGCGGTGGAAGTGGGACCACGGCGGAACTCGAGCGCCGACGCGAGTAAACAGCCCCCGGTAGAACCACCGGATCGCCGCGAACGCCAAGACTCCCAGCGCGGCTCCGAGCGCGTTGAGAAGTACGTCGTTGATGTCCACGCCGCGCCGGGGAAACGCGATGCCGAGAGCGTTGATCAGGAACTGGACGGCCTCGATCACGAGACTGAACAGCACGCCGGCGACCAGCACCATCTTGATCGACGTGCGCCACATGAACGGCAGGCCGAGGCCGAACGGGACTCCGAGCAGCACGTTCCCAAGGGCCTGCGAGCCGGTCATGAAGTCGCCGCCGAGGAAGAACGGGACAAGCGCGACCGGCGGTGACAGCCCCGGCTGCTGCATTTCGGCGACGTACTCGGCGTCGAAACGAAGCGGGAATACGGTGAAGCTCACGACTCCGAGCAGGTAGATCCCGAAGACCGCGATGGCGGCGAGATGATCGATGGCCAGGTGGTTCCTCAGCCGCAGGAACAGCAGGAGCATGGACAGGGCCACCGCAACAGGGATCAGCGCGCTCGTCCCGATCATCACGATGGCCCAACTCCACCCGCGCCAGATGACGTCGCATGATCTGACCATCTGCACCGGCGCATTTGCCTGGCGGGCCATCTTGGTGCACGTGCGGCCATCAGGCTCCGGCGTCCCGCTTCTGCGTCTCGGCCAGCTTCGTGCGGGCCTCCGTGTGAGCCTTCATCCCATCGGCCATTCCCGCCATGGGGTTGCCACCGGGCTGGGGGACGCGCTTGGGTCGCCCGGCGATCCGGCGAGCGCGGCGTCCTTCCATGAACTCGCCGATTCGACGCTCGGCCCCTTGGTCCGACGGGAAGTAGTAGCGACGTCCCTGTCCGTGGAGCAGGTCGGGCAGGTACTGCTGGTCGACATCGGCTTCCTCGAAGTCGTGCGGATAGAGGTAGCCCGACCCGTCACCTGTGTCGTGGCGTTGTCGGCCGGTTGCGGATCGGAGGTGCTTCGGGACCGGCTGGGACCCGTGATGAACGACATCTTCCATGGCCGCGGCGTACGCCTTGCCGACCCGATTCGACTTCGGAGACACGGCTACGAATACGGTGGCCTGGGCGAGCGCGTACTGCGCCTCCGGCAACCCGATCCAGTCGAGGGCATGCCCAGCGGCTACCGCGACCTGGAGGGCCCGAGGGTCGGCATTCCCGACGTCCTCGCTCGCGCTGATGATGAGGCGTCGGGCGATGAACTTCGGGTCCTCCCCGGCGGCGATCATCGCGGCCAGCCAGTAGACCGCGGCATCGGGGTCGTTGCCGCGGAGGCTCTTGATGAAGGCCGAGGCGGTGTCGTAGTGGCCGTCGCCGGCCCGGTCGTAGGCGAGGACGCGCTGCTGCGCAGCTGCCTCGATCTCCGCCAGCCGTGGTGTGACCCGTCCATCCGCGTCGCGGAGACCTTCGCCCTCGGCCAGCGCGGCCGCTCCTTCGAGGACGTTGAGGGCCGCGCGGGCGTCGCCCCCGGCGAGCGAGACAAGGTGGGCGAGGGCGTCGTCGGGGAGGGCCACCCCGCCTGCCGGCCCGAGGGTTCCCGCCAGCCCGCGCTCGGCGTCGGCGAGCGCCCGCCGGACGACGATCTCGACGTCCGCGTCGACGAGCGGCTCCAGGCGCCACACCCGGAGTCGTGAGAGCAATGCCGAGTTGACCTCGAAGTACGGGTTCTCCGTCGTCGCGCCGATGAGCGTGACGGGGCCGTCCTCGACGTGTGGCAGGACCGCGTCCTGCTGGACCTTGTTGAACCGGTGGATCTCGTCGATGAACAGGACCGTCCGAGTGCCATGGAGCGTGAGCCGCTCCTGGGCCCCAGCGAGGGCCGAACGGACCTCGGCGACGCCGGACATGACCGCGGACAGGGTCGCAAATTCGGCCCCGATCTCCGCGGCCAGCAGGCGGGCGAGGGACGTCTTGCCGGTTCCGGGCGGACCCCACAGGAGGAGCGAGGTCAGGTGGCCCCGGGCGACAGACCGGCGAAGCGGACCACGCTCGCCGACGAGGTGCTCCTGGCCCACGAACTCGGCCAGGGACCGGGGCCGCATTCGTGCCGCGAGCGGCTGCCGCTCGGGCGGTGGTGTGAACAGGGCCTCTGGACGGGCCCCGGTCAGGCGTTGGGTTGGACGGCGGGAGGGCATGGCGCAGAGTCTACGCGGCAGCCCGGACGGTCAGGGGAGGCCGACGCCCCCGAAATTCACGAGCACCCAGAGGCCCGCGAGGATGGCGAACATCAGGGTGGCCGTCAGGGCGATCCGGCGGACATCGCGGGCCACGTAGGCGTACTCGTGCGCAGCCCTCACCGAGAGCGGCGTGCTGCTATCGGCGGCCACGGAGCCGTCCAGTGCGCGCGCTCGGGCGCGCCGCCGGGCGTTGTCCGCAATCGCTTCCTTCTCGCGCGCAACGAGCTCCGCCTCCAACTGGGCCGCTCGCTCCAGCTCGGTGTTCGTCAGCCCGCCCGTGCGGGGCGTGACCGCGGCGCCAGCGGCGGCGCCGGCCGTGGGTTTGGCGGCAGGCCGACGGCCTGTGGGGCGGCCGGGGTAGCGCGTGCGCTTCGCCATCTGGTGGCGTGCTCCTCCTGCGTCGGCGGATCGTGTCGCCGGGGCGGAAGGATACACCGGCACGGGCGGCAAGTCCGCGTGCAGCCACGAGCGGTAGACTCGAGCGACCATCCCAGCGGAGGGCCTCGGCCATCAATCTCAACGCCATCATCGACGCCAACCTCGGGGCGATCGTCATCGCCGTCGCGGTCGCGGTGTTCGTGCTCCTCCTCCTCGTCCTGCTCCTGGTGCGACGAGCGAGTCGTCTCTCGCACCGACTGGACGCCATCACCCGGGGCAGCGACGACCGGAGCCTCGAGGCGATCCTCGAAGCGCATCTCACGCGAGTCCACCGGGTGGTCCGAGATCTGGATGAGGTGGAGGCGCGGACCGCGCTGCTCGAGCGAGACCTGAAGCGCACGTTCGCGCGGGTCGGTCTCGTCCGCTACAACCCGTTCGAGGACACGGGCGGAAACCAGAGTTTTGCGCTTGCGCTGCTGGACGCCCATGGCGACGGGTTCGTCATGAGCAGCCTTCACACCCGGAACCAGACGCGCGTCTATGCCAAGGGAGTGAAGGCGGGCCGGTCGGATGCGGCCGTCAGCGACGAGGAGGCCGAAGCTCTCCGGATCGCCCTGACGCCGCCCCCGGTCGCGGCGCCGGGCGCCTGACGCGGATCCGGACCCTGGACCGACGCGCGTGCCACGCAAGCTGACACGGAGCGCCGGCAGGATGGGGGCATGCCCTCTGAAGCCTCCGCCGGCGAGCCGGCCCTCGATGCGACTCCCGTGAGCCCGGTGCGAACGCGCCGTGAGCCGCCGGCCCTGGATCAGCTGCCGGTCTGGGAGGGCTTCGGGCCGCTTGTCGAGGAGCCGGTAGAGGACTCCGGGCTCACGGGACTGCTCTCGGGTCTGAACCCGGAGCAGCGTCGCGCCGTCACCCATGGGGACGGACCGCTGCTCGTCGTCGCCGGGGCCGGAACCGGCAAGACGGAGGTCATCACTCGGCGGATCGCCTGGCTCGTTGCGACGCGACGGGCGCGCCCCGCCGAGATCCTCGGACTGACGTTCACGGACAAGGCGGCGTCGGAGATGCAGCTGCGCGTGGACCAACTCGTGCCGTACGGCTTCGCGGACACCGCGATCTCGACATTCCACGCGTTCGGGGACCGGCTCATCCGGGAGTTCGCCTTCGAGCTCGGGATCTCGCCCGATGCACGGGTCCTGTCGCGGGCGGAGACCGTCATGTTCCTGCGGGAGCACCTGTTCGAGCTGGGTCTGGACGCATACCTGCCACTCGGAGACCCGACGCGCTTCCTCGGCGCTCTCGCGACGCTGTTCGGGCGATGCCGGGACGAGGACGTGAGCCCGTCCGCTTACCGGGCCCATGCGGACGCGCTCGCCGCGTCTGCGGCTGTCGCAACCACCGGACGCGGCCTGGCCCCGGCGGCCGAAGGCGATGACCCGGCGGCGGCGGAGGCCCTCACGGAGCTCGCAGCGCGGCAGGATGAGCTTGCGTCTGCGTACGGGCGCTACACGGAGCTCCTTGCCGCGAGCGGCTCGATTGACTTCGGCGACCAGGTCGCGCTTGCGCTCCGGCTTCTCCGTGAGTCGGCGGCGACGCTGTCGACCGTCCGAACTCGCTACCGGTACATCCTGGTGGACGAGTTCCAGGACACGAATCCGGTTCAGTCTGCCCTCGTGGGCCTCCTCGCGGCACGGCACCGGAACATCACGGTCGTGGGCGACGATGACCAGTCGATCTATCGCTTTCGCGGTGCGGCGATCAGCAACATCCTCGAGTTTCGGGACCGCTACCGAGGTGCAAGGACCGTCGTGCTCCGGCGCAACTACCGCTCAACGGCGCCGATCCTGGATGCGTCGTATCGGCTCATCAAGTTCAACGATCCGGATCGCCTCGAGACTCGGGTCGGCATCTCCAAGCAGCTCTTGCCGCAGCGGCCGGCCACGGCGGACGTGCCGGTCCGTCACCACGCATTCGGGACCGGCTCGGAGGAGTCGGACTGGATTGCCGCGGAGTTCCGGCGCCGGATCGATGCCGGCGTCCATCCCCGGGACCTGGCCGTCCTGGTCCGGGCGAACGCGGGCGCGGACCCCATCCTGCGAAGCCTCAACCTCGCCGGCGTTCCGTGGCGCTTCGCGGGCACATCGGGCCTGTATGGACGCCCGGAGGTCCGGCTGCTCCTGTCCGTGCTGCGGGCCGTCGCCGATCTGGAGTCCAGCCCCGATGTGTACGCCCTTGCCGCGTCGGACGTGTACGGCGTTCCGTCCGAGGACCTGTCCGTGGTCATGAGCGCTGCCCGCCGCGGGCATCGGTCCGCGTGGGCGGTCCTCGAGGACGTCGACGCCAGGACGGGCACGCTCGAGATCTCGTCCGTCGGTCGACCGTCGGTCGTGCGGCTGGTGGGCGACCTCCGCCGTCTTCGCGACCTGGCCCATGCCCGACCCGCCGGTGATGTGCTCTACACATTCCTGCGCGACTCGGGTTGGCTGGCCGCACTCGCCGCGGCAGGAACAGCCGCCGCGGAGGAGGCCCTGGCCAACCTCGCCCGGTTCTTCGACATCGTGCGGGCGCGCTCGGCGCTCCTCGCCGACGATCGGGCGGTCTTCCTGGCGCCGCACCTCGGCACGCTCATCGAGGCCGGCGACGATCCGGCGACCGCGGACCCGGACCCGGATCTGGACGTGGTCACCGTGATGACGGTCCACAAGGCCAAGGGCCTCGAGTTTCCGGTCGTCGTCCTGCCGGGCCTCGTGGCCGGGCGGTTTCCGTCAACGGCCCGCCGCGAGCCGCTGGCCATGCCCGATGAGCTCGTGGCGGCGGCGGCCCCAGACGTCGATCCGCATCTGCCCGAGGAACGGCGCCTGTTCTACGTGGCCATGACCCGCGCCCGGGACGAGCTCATCCTCACCCACGCTGCAGATTACGGCGGGGGGGCGGGCCGCCCCGGGCCGGCCCCCCCCCCCCCCCGCGGAAGTTTGGGGGGGGGCGCGCCCCCGCCGGGTCTCGCCGTTCGTCCTCGAGGCGCTCGACCTGCCGACGTCCGCGGCGACCGCGGGAGCGGGCGCCCTGGCCACGGATCCACGTCAGAAGCTGGCCGCACTCGCCCCGCTGGAGGCCGCTGTGCGGCCGCGTCAGGAAGGCCCGATCGAGGGCCCGCTCATGCTCAGCCACTCTGCCATCGACGCCTACCTGTCCTGCCCGCGGAAGTTCCAGTTCGGACAGGTCCTTCGGGTGCCCACGGCACCGCATCACTCCATCGTGTACGGCGCGGCGCTCCACCGGGCCGTTCAGGAGTTTCATCGCGCGGAGGCACGTGGCCGGATCCTCACGGAACCGGAGCTCGACAGCGCCTTCGAGCGGGCCTGGACCAACGAGGGGTTCGTCTCGCGGGAGCACGAGCAGGCTCGTCTCTCGGCCGGGCGCGATGCGCTCCGGCGGTTTCGCACGTCGCAGATGGCTCCCGGGGCCGTGGTCCCGGCATGGGTGGAGCGCGAGTTCACGTTCTCGCTCGGCGGGGACCGGATCCGGGGGCGATTCGACCGGGTCGACATCGTGGCGGCCGATGGCGCGCCCGGTCCCGATGCGGCCACAGCGCTCGCCGCCGCATCCGGCGGCCGGGCAGATGTCGTCGAGCCCACACTCGATCTCCTCGGCCCTGAGCAGGTGACGATCACGGACTACAAGTCGAGCGATGTCCGCGACCCGGCCAAGGCGCGCCAGCGGGCGCGCGAATCACTCCAGCTCCAGATCTACGCGATGGCATACGAGGCGATGACCGGTCGCCTTCCCGACGCGCTTCAGCTCCAGTTTCTGGACTCCGGGCTGATCGGGCGGGCCACCGTGGAGCCCGACCGCCTGGCGAAGGCCAGGGAGCGGATCGGGACCGCAGCCGCGGGGATCCGGGCGCGCGACTACACGCCGCGGCCAACTCCGATGGCCTGCACCTACTGCCCGTATCGCGAGATCTGTCCGTCGAGCGCGGCCCGATGATGGGCAACCCACGGCATCGCTCGGGGTTGCGCCCATGACCCGGGCCGCGCGGCTTACCGGGATCCGTGCCGTCACGCTCGACTTCGGGAACACCCTCGTCCCGGTCGACCGCTCGGCCCTCCACGCAGTCGTCGAGCAGACCGCGCTGCGCTCGAGCGCGGAGCTCGGCCTCGGGGACCCTGCCTCGTTCCTCGCCGCGTGGGCCGAGGAGCGAGACCGCCAGTTCCGCGAGGAGGTACCGGAGTTCCGCGAGGTGGACCTGCCGCAGCGCACCGTTCGTGTCCTCGCTCGCCTGCGGGGCATGCCGCCGCCGGATCAGGACACCCGCTGGGACGACCGCGCGGCCGCGCTGCGCGCGACACAGGACGAGGTCGAGCGAGTTGTCGAGGCGTACAGCGAGGCCTTCGTGGCCGGCGTGCCCGCGCCACCCGCGAGCGGCCGTCTCGTGCGGGACCTTGCGACCCGCGGTTTCCGCGTCGCGATCCTCTCGAACTGGCCGCTCGCCGCGACGATCGACCGCTTTGCCGAGGCAGCCGGCTGGCGCGACTCCCTCGTGGGGATCTTCGTGTCCCAGCGGATCGGCACCATCAAGCCGCACCCGACGATCTTCGCGCACGCGGCGTCCGTGCTCGGCGTCCCGCCCGGCAGCATCCTCCACGTCGGCGACGACTGGGCGGCGGATGTCGTCGGGGCCGTCCGGGCCGGCTGGAGGGCGGCGTATCTCCGCGACCATCAGGGCGACACGCCACTTCCGACCTCGGCGCGGGGCGGGGATGTGCAGCCGGATCTGGAGCTGGACCGCCTCGACGAGCTCGGAGCTCACCTCGAGGACCCGAGCCCCTAGACTCGCAGGGCATGGAGCCGCGCGACCGACGGACCAACCTCGCGTTCTTCGCCGCGGCGCTCGCGGCCTGGCTTGTCGTGGGCGGCATCATCCTCACGATGGACCCGCTTCTCGTGCCGCTCGCCGGCTATGCGGGGGCCCTGGCAATGGGCACGGCCGTCGGCCTGACGACCGTCCCGCTCTTCTGGCTCGTCCCATTCGCGCGCCAGGGCCGGATCACCTACCTGGGTGCCTGGACACGCGCGATCCGGCGGGGTGGCTGGCTGGGCCTCGTGGTCGTGATCCTCGTAGTTCTGCGACTCCAGGCGCTGTTCCAGCCGCAACTTGCCCTCTTCATCATCGCGCTGGTGCTTGTCGCCGAGACCACGCTGTCCATGGACCGCTGACGCCCACGACGCCGCAGGAGGACCAAGATGTCAGACGCCCGGACCCAACGAAACCCCGCCGGACCCAACGTTGACGGCAAGCGGCGCGTGGCGCTGGCCGTCGAGGCGGCGCGTGACGAGATCCTCGACCTGTCCCACCGGATCCATGCGGCTCCGGAGCCGGCCTTCGAGGAGCACCGCGCCGCGGCCTGGTGCGCGGACGTCCTCGCGGCGCACGGCTTCGAGGTGGAGTTGCCGGCCGGTCGCCTCGCTACCGCGATCCGGGCCGTCCGGCATGGCGGCCGGGGCGGCGTGTCGCCCCGGATCGGGATCCTCGCCGAGTACGACGCCCTGCCCGGCCTTGGGCACGGCTGCGGTCACAACACCATGGCGGCCTCCGGGGTCGGCGCGGCGATCGCGCTGGCCGCCGTTGCCGACGAGCTGCCCGGCGAGATCGTCTTCCTGGGCACGCCCGCCGAGGAGCGGGGGAGCGGCAAGCAGTTCATGATCGAGGACGGCCTCTTTGAGGCGATCGATGCCGCCCTCCTGTACCACCCGTGTGATCGCAATCACGTCGACACCGCGCCCCTGGCCTCGGTGGATGTGGACGTCACGTTCGCGGGCCTTCAGGCGCACGCCGCGTCCGATCCGTGGAAGGGCAAGAACGCGCTGGATGCGCTGGTGCTCCTGTTCAGCTCCATCGGGTTGTGGCGCCAGCAGCTCCGCCCGGCGTCGCGCGTCCATGGGATCGTCCTGGAGGGTGGAACCGCCGCCAACATCATTCCGGACCGGACCGTTGCCCGGTTCATGGTCCGGAGCGACAACGACGCCGACTTCCGGGCCATGCAGGCGCGGTTCAGGCAGCTGTGCGATGCCGCGGCGCTGGCGTCCGACACGACCGTGGCGGTGGTCTTCTCCGGCGGCTCCCGAACGATGAGGACGAACCGGGTCATCGCGGACCGGTGGGTCGCCAACGCGGCCGCGTACGACATCGAGGATCAGGGGGACGACGCGAGCTACGGCAGCACGGACATGACGAACGTGTCATGGGTCTGCCCGACGATCCACCCGGACCTCGCCATCGCGCCGTTCCGGACCCCTGGCCACTCGATCCTCTTCCGGGACGCAGCCGTGTCCCCCGTGGCCGACGAGACGACGCTCATGGCGGCGACGCTCGTCGCCCAGACCGCCTATGACCTCTTCACTGATCCGGCGCTCGTCGCCGCGGCCTGGCGGGAGTTCCGCGCGGGCGCCTGATCGCCGGGACCGTCCGAGGTTCCGCGCATCCGTTTGCTACGATGCGAACGGCGCCCCGCTGGACGGCGGACTCCGAACCGGCGGCGTCCTTGGCGAGCACGGCCGGTCCTCATCGCGGGACAGCGCGGCCGTCCGGAGGAATCGCGTGAGCGAGCGCCCGATAGCCCCCGGTCCTGAGCACGGCTTCGCGGCCATGCACGGCTGGGACCGCGAGTACGAAACGTACGCCGACTTCGATCTGCCGACCTATGTCGGCCCGACCACGTTTGCCCGACTGCCGTGGATCACCGATCCGGCGGAGATCCGGGCGCGGAACGTGGACGTCGCCATCATCGGCGCCCCGTTCGACGACATGGTCACGCACCGGCCCGGGGCGCGGTTCGGGCCGCGAGCGATTCGCGAGGCGCAGAACACAAGCGGCGCGCTGAACTCCCTCCAGCTGGGCATCGAGCCGTTCGAGCACCTGACGGTGGTCGACGCCGGCGACGCGAACATCGTTCCGGCGTTCTGGGAGCGCGCCCACGCGATGATCTATCGCAAGGTGCGCGAGGTGGCCGAGACCGGCGCCATTCCCATCGTCCTCGGCGGTGATCACTCCATCACCTGGCCGTCCGCGACCGCCGTCGCAGAGGTCCGTCGACCCGGCAGCATCGGGATCGTCCATTTCGACGCGCACGCCGACACGGCGCCCGACTCGTACGGCCAGCTGGCCGGTCACGGTTCGCCGATGCGCCGCCTCATCGAATCCGGGGCCGTCAAGGGCAGGAACTTCGTCCAGGTGGGGCTGCGGGGCTACTGGCCGCCGGTCGCCGTGCTCGACTGGATGCGCGAACAGGGTCTCCGCTATCACCTCATGACCGAGATCGAGGAACGCGGAGCTGAGGCCGTCGTGACCGATGCGATCGCCGAGGCCCTCGATGGACCGGATGCCATCTACCTCTCGCTCGACATCGATGTCGTGGACCCGGGCCTGGCTCCCGGCACCGGTACGCCGGAGCCCGGCGGCATGCTCACCCGCGAGGTCCTTCGGGCGGTCCGACAGATCGTCGGGGCGGTGGATCTCGCGGGGATGGACATCGTCGAGGTCTCTCCGCCCTATGACTGGGCGGAGTCCACGGCGATGATCGCGAACCGCGCGGCGCTCGAGGCGATCTCGGCCCTCGCCGTCAAGCGGCGCGCCGGAGCGAGGATCCGCTGGGAGGGTTGACCGCGGCGCACCCGTTCCTCGATCACCCCGGCCCGATCCCGTTCGCGCACCGCGGCGGCGCGGAGGTCCACCCGGAGAACACGCTCGTCGCGTTCGCCGCCGCAGTCGACCTCGGGTACCGGTATCTCGAGACCGATGTCCACGTCACTGCCGACGGCGTGCTCATCGCGTTCCACGACGACCGTCTCGACCGCGTCACGGATCGGCGCGGCGTGGTCGCCGAGCTGCCCTGGGCCGATGTCCGAACGGCGCGCGTCGGAGGTAGGGAGCCGATCATCCGGTTCGAAGAGCTGCTCGAGGCGTTTCCCGACGCACGGATCAACGTGGAGCCGAAACACGATGCGGCGGTCGCGCCGCTCGTCGCCGCGATCCGGAGCAGGGCCTCGCTGGACAGAGTCTGCGTCGGTTCGTTCTCGGACCACCGGCTGGCGGAGGTCCGCCGCGCGCTCGGGCCGGAGGCCTGCACGTCACTCGGCACGAGAGAGGTTGCCGCCCTGCGCCTGGGCGCGTGGGGCCTCGGCCCGTTTCGCGATCTCCTGGCGCGGCGACCTGGACAGTGCGCCCAGGTGCCGCGCAACTGGTACGGCATTCCGCTCGTTGGACCGGCACTCATTCGGACCGCGCACGACCTTGGTCTTCCGGTCCACGTCTGGACGGTCAACGAGCCGGCCGAGATGACCAGGCTCCTGGATCTCGGGGTCGACGGCCTGATGAGCGACCGGCCGGCCGTCCTGCGCGAAGTCCTCCTCGCCCGCGGTGCGTGGCACTCACCGGAGACCGGGTAGGATCGCGCCGTGTCGACCGTCCACCCCTCGCATGCAGCGGCGCTGGCTCGGCTCTACGACCTCGACCTGGCCGTCGACCCCGGCGATCTCGATCTGTACCTCGCACTCGCCAATCGAACCGGGGGTCCGATCATCGAGTTGTGCGCGGGAAGCGGCCGGCTCATGGTTCCACTCGCGGAGGCCGGCCACGAGGTCACCGGTCTGGACGTGGATCCGTCGATGCTTGATCGCGCGCGCGCCCGCTCCGCGCAGGCAGGCGCGACGGTGGCGCGACGGGTCCGGCTCGTCGAGGGCGACCTGTTCTCGGCCGCGATCGCTGGTGCCGGCACGTTCCGGCTCGGGATCCTGGCCCTGAACTCGCTCCTGCTGCTCGGTGGCCCGCGCCGCCAGCGACAGGCGATCGCGGTCCTCGCCGGCCTCATCGCCCCGGGCGGAGTTGCCGTCGTGGACACCTGGCTGCCTCTCACTGAGGACCTGGCCCGGTTCGACGGACGCCTGGGCCTCGAGTGGCTCCGACAGGACCCGGAGACCGGGCGCGAGGTCACGAAGACAGCTGCTGCCTGGTACGACAGCGCGACGCGGGCCGTCACGCTCACGACGATCTTCGACGAAGGCCTACCGGGCGAGGCACCCGTACGCTGGACGCGCGAGGACGTGCTCAACCTGATCGCCGCCGACGAGCTCAGGCTCCATGCCGAGGACGCCGGGCTGGAGGTGGAGGTGGTCGCGGGGGACTATGACCTATCGCCGTTGCAGCCGGGCGACGGACGGGCGATCCTCGTCGCCCGGCGGCCGGGCGGCCCGTGATACCGTTTCGGCGATGGCAACAAGCGATCAGATCCGGCTCCTGCTGATCGAGGACGTTCCGCAGGTGGCGCAGTACGTCCGCGGGCTCCTCATGTCGCAGAGTCAGATCAAGCTCATCGAGGTCATCGGCGACGGCGGGAAGGCCGTCCTCCAGGTCCCGGAGCTCCGCCCCGATGTCGTCATCGTGGACGCGCTCCTGCAGGGCAGGGTCAAGGCTTCCCAGGTCGTGCGCCAGCTCCGCGAGGGTGGTATCAACGTTCCCGTGATCATGCTCACGGTTCCACAGCAGCCCGTGGAGCCGGACCCGGCGCAGGGGATCCACGGCGTTCTGGCCATGCCGTTCTCGGGCTACGACCTCATCACCCGAGTCACCCAGGTCCGGAAGGACCATGAGGCGAGGGACGGCGTCGCCGAGTCGTTCGCGATCGCGATCTTCGCGCCCAAGGGTGGCGTCGGCAAGACGACGATCGCGTTCAACCTCGCGGTCGCCGCGGCGAGGATCGGCCGGAAGGTGGTCCTCCTCGACGGGAGCATCCAGTTCGCTGATATGCGGGCGCTGCTCCGCGTCCCGGCCGACGCCCCGTCCATCCTGGACCTCCCGACGGATCGGGTGGTTGAGTCCGACCTCGCCGACGTCGTGTGGCGGGACCCGTCGGGCATCGACATCCTGCTCGCCCCGCCCCGGATCGAGATGGCCGAGATGGTCATGACACGAGACGTCCAGAAGGTCCTGTCGCTGCTCCGGCGACTCTATGACCTCGTGATCATCGACATGTCGGTTGCTCTCGACGAGCTCAACCTGGCTCTCCTCGATCGAGTCGACACGATTCTCGAGATCGTGACCTACGACTCGACGACCATCCACAACACGATTGCGCTGGCCGACACGTTCCGCGTGATCGGCTATCCCGCGACGAAGGTGCAGTACCTCGTCAACCGTGCCGATGCGAACGCCGGGATCGATCCGGCGGACCTCACCCGTGCCCTCGGGCGGGTGCCGGAGCACCACGTCCGATCGGACGGGGCTGTCGTCGTTCCGGCCAACAACCGGGGCATCCCGTTCGTCCTCTCCGACCCGCAGGCGGGCGTCAGTCAGGACATCGACCGCGTCGTGGCGACGCTGCTCGGAGCCGGGCAGACGGCGGTCGCGGCCGGCATGCGCTGAGGGTCGGATGTCCGACCCGCGGCCGATTGGGGTGTTCGATTCGGGGGTCGGCGGCCTGACGGTCCTGCGCGAGATCGTGCGCCGTTCGCCGGCCGAGTCGACGATCTACCTGGGTGACAACGCCCGCGCGCCGTACGGCACCCGAACGGACGACGAGGTTCGCGCCTTCAGCGCGGAGGCGATCGACGCCCTCGTCGAGCGCCACGTCAAGGTCATCGTCATCGCCTGCAACACGTCCACCGCAGTGGCGATCGGCGACCTCCGGCGCCGCTACGACCTGCCGGTTCTCGGAGTCATCCGCCCTGGAGCCGTTACGGCGGCCCTGACGACCCGGAACCGGCGCGTCGGGGTCATCGCCACTCCGGCGACGATCCGTTCGCACGCGTACTTCTCGGCGATCAAGGACGAGAACCCGGCCGTCGAGGTCTACGAGCACGCGACGCCGGCGCTGGTCCCAATGGTTGAGGCGGGGCACGTCGACGGTCGCGAGATCGAGGCCGTGGTCGCAGACGCCCTGGGCCCACTCCTCGGCGAGCGGGACGCGGCCGGCGAGTTCATCTTCCCGCTCCCTGCCTCTGCCCGGATCGACACGCTCCTTCTCGGTTGCACGCACTACCCACTGCTCCGCGCGACGATCGCAGCGATCGCGGGCGAGCGCATCGCGATCGTCGACTCCGCGTCCGCGACCGCGTCGGCACTGCACGACCTGCTCGCGATCAACGGTCTTGAGGCGCCGGGCAGCTCGCGGGGTACCGCCGCCGATGCGGGTCACGGAGGCCACCAGGCGCCCGATGGGCGCTCGGTCGCACCGACGCACGTGCAGCTCACGACCGGGGACGTCGAGGCGTTCCGAACCATTGCCGGCCGCATGTTCGGGGACGCCTTTCCGGATGTTGCGGCCGTGGAACTCGGTGCGACCGGCGCGGCCGGTCGCCTGGCCGGATGACGCGGCTCGGGTCGACCGGCCTGGCCGCGAACGGCCGGGCAAGCGTCGCCAGCCGGGTCCGACGGTCCGCCCGTGGCGGCGGCGTGGGCTGGGCGACCGACCGTCGGTGGCAGGCCGGTTTTCTCGTGGGTTCCGCGCTGGGCATTGTCGCGACCGTCCTCGGACGGCGGGCGGAGCGCTCCGCGCGGCGAGGGCTTGTCGACTGGGCGGATGTCGAGAGGCTTGCCGTCAACCGAGTGGAATCGCTCCCGAATCGACTGACCCCGGTCGAGCTCCGCGCGGCCGACGCGGCCTGGCGGGACGCGATGGCGATCGTCGTCCCGCGCCTGGCCGAAGCGCTCGGGACGCCCCTGCCGGGTGTCTTGGAGCGGGCCATCGTGGTCGATCGGGCGGACTGGGTTCGGGCCAACGTACAAACCTTCCGGTCGCTCGTCTCGCGGATCGAGGGGCCGCTCCTTGAGCAGGTCATCCGCCCCGGCGGTGGCGTCACGGCATCCGCGATGGTGATCGCGAACCGGTGGGTGACGAGCCGCCAGCTCGGGTTCCTCCTGGGTTTCATGGGCTCGCGCGTCCTTGGCCAGTACGACATCGCACTCCTGGCGGCTGAGGCCGAGGATGGCCGGCTCCTGTTCGTCGAGGAGAACATTCGGGCGACCGCCCGAAGCCTCGGCGTGCCGATCGGACCGTTCCGAACCTGGATCGCGCTGCACGAGACGACGCACGCGTTCGAGTTCGAGGGGCACCCCTGGCTGCGCCCGTACCTCGCTGAGCGCCTGGAGCGCCAGCTGACGCTGTTCAGTGGCTCGACGGATTCGCTCGGCAGGGACGCGCTCCATGCGCTCGCCCGTACATTGCGCGGTGAAGCCGGCGGCGAGCACTGGATGGAGCGCCTGATGACCGACGAGCAGCGGACGCTGTTTCGTGAGACGCAGGCGGTCATGAGCCTGCTCGAAGGCTTCAGCGACTACGTGATGGACGAGGTCGGCCAGGGCCTCGTCCCCGGAATCGAGCGGATCTCCGCACGGTTCCACGAGCGTCGCGCACAGCGGACCGGATTCGAGCGAGCCGTGCTCCGGCTGACCGGCATGGACCTGAAGCTCGAGCAGTACCGCCGCGGGGAGCTGTTCGTTCGGGCCGTCGCCGAGGCACGGGGACGGGCGGCGCTCGACCGGATCTGGGCGTCGCCGGCGACCCTCCCGACCGCGGTTGAGATCCAGGCCCCAGACGCCTGGATCGCGCGGGTCCTCGATGGCCGTCGTGGGGTCCCGGCATGAGCAACGAGATCGGGCGGCCGGGTCCGGGGAGCGCGCCGGGTGGCGTGCCGAAGGCCATTGCCGTGAGCCCGATCCTTTCGGCTCGCGTCCGAGCCCAGGATCTGGACCGGATCCGGGAGGCTGCGCCCGGAGCACGGATTGTCAATCTCTCCGTGGAGGGCCTTGCCGATGGCCCCGTGGAGGACGTCGAGGTTCTCCTCCGCGGCTGGCTGAGCGTCGAGGCGTTCGACCGTCTCGTCTTCCGCGCCCCGCAGCTCCGCTGGGTCCACTCCGCGACCTCAGGCGTTGAACGTGCCCTGACTCCGGCCGCCCGCGACCGCCGGCTCACGGTGACCAACGCCCGCGGCGTCTTCACCCGACCGATCGCCGAGCACGTGCTCATGCTCATCCTCGCGATCAGCCGCCGCCTCCCGCAGCTTCTGGAGCTCCAGCGAGAGCGGACATGGCAGCCGCTCCAGGGGGTCGAGCTACGGGAGCTCACGGTCGGGATCGTTGGGTATGGGTCCATCGGGCGAGCCGTCGCCTCCCTCGCCGGCGCGTTCGGGGCCCGAGTCATCGCGCAGCGGCGAAACCCGGGGGAAGGAGCGGAGCGTGCCGCTGGTCCGGTGACCGGCGCCCCGACGATGGGCGAGCCGAACGATGCCTTTCCGTTCGCCCCGGCGCCGGCCCGGATCGTTGGGCCAGAAGGGCTCCACGAACTCCTCGCCGCCTCCGACATCGTGGTCCTCGCGGCTCCGCTCACGCCCGAAACCGAGGGGATGATCGATGCGGCCGCGCTCGCCGTGATGGGGCGTGAAGCGTGGATCATCAACGTCGCCCGTGGCCGTCTGATCGACGATAGGGCGCTCATCGAGGCCCTCGCGGAGCACCGGATCGGAGGCGCCGCGCTCGACGCCTTCCGCGAGGAACCGCTCCCGCCCACATCGCCGTTCTACGACCTGTCGAACGTCATCGTGACGCCGCATACCGCGTGGTCGTCGGCCCTCGTCCTGGATCGCAGCATCGACCTCTTCTGCGAGAACCTGCGGCTCTATGCAGCTGGAGAGACGCTCCGCAACGTGGTGGACCCCGGCGCCGGCTACTGACCTGCCGGCTGCTGACCTTCGGCACCACGAGTCCGTGCTCGCCGGACGGACTGGGTTCGCTGCTGCACAATCCCCGGGTCATGCAGATTGCCATCGTGGGTCTCGCCGGCAGCGGCAAGACGACCGTCTTCAACACGCTCACTCGCGGTCACGCCGAAACCGGCGGCTTCGGCGGGCTCACGCTCAACATCGGCGTCGTCAAGGTGCCCGACGAGCGCCTGGACCGGCTTGCCGAGATCTTCCGGCCCAGGAAGGTCATCCAGGCGAACGTCACCTACGTGGACCTGCCGGCGCCGCCGCCCTCATCCGAGGGCCGCGTAGGAACCGAGGAGCTGCCCGCCGAGCACCTGGCGCGGCTCCGTGATTCGGATGCCCTGCTCCACGTGGTCCGCGCCTTCGACGACCCCTCGGTCCCGCACCTGGACGGGAGTGTGGATCCCCTCCGCGACCTTGAGCATCTGGACCTGGAGTTCCTGCTCGCGGACCTCGCCATGGTGGACCGCCGGCTGGACCGCCTGGCGTCGTCGGGCAGGCACGGGACGCCGGCGGAGCGAGAGGCGAACGAGCGTGAGGAGGCGATCCTGCGCTCGCTCAAGGTGGACCTGGAGGCCGGTCGACCGATCCGCGACACCGAACTCGACGTGGACGCGTCCAAGGCGATCCGCGGCTTCCGATTCCTGACCGAGAAGCCCGTCCTCGTCCTGCTCAATATCGGCGAGCGTCAGATCCCGTCGGCCGGGGAGCTGGTCGAGGCGATCCGGGCCGCCTATTCGCATCATCATGCACTCGTGGACGCGCTATCCGCCCGGATCGAGATGGAGCTCGGCGAGCTGGAACCGGACGACGCCGCGGTCTTCATGACCGAGCTCGGGATCCAGCAATCAGGCCTCGGTCGGGTGATCGCCCTGTCCTACCAGTTGCTCGGGCTGATCTCGTTCCTCACGGCCGGTCCGGACGAGGTCCGCGCCTGGCCGATCCCGGATGGGAGCACCGCGGTGGACGCGGCCGGTGTGATCCACACGGACCTCGCGAAGGGCTTCATCCGCGCGGAGACCGTGGCCTACGAAGACCTGCTGACCCTCCGCTCGATGGCTGAGGCGCGGAAGGCTGGCCGCCTCCGCTCGGAGGGCCGAACCTATCGCGTCCGCGACGGCGATGTCCTCGAGATCCTGTTCAGCCGGTGATGATCGCCCCGCGCCGGCGGTCGTGAGCGCAGCGTCAGTTCGGGTCGGGCTCGGTCGGCTCGAAGTCGGCGTAGACGGCCCGATAGTCGACGTCGCCGGCCCCTGCCTCCGGCTCGCCGTCGTACTCGCCGCTCTCGAGGTCGGCGAGGAAGTTGTCATCCTCGACCTTGCTCACGTTGACCGCGGCGGTCAGTCGGTCATCGGACACGAAGACGAAGCCGTAGTTCCGCTCCAGCTCCTCCGCGATCGCCTCGATCAACGAGTCCGTCACGTACGAGTCCTGGACCTGTCGACGAATCGACTGGACGATGGTGAAGAACTCATCCGCGTCCATCTCCTCTTCGCGGAACATGAGGACGTCGAAGAACTGCTCCGCGTCGCCTTCGTGGAGCTCGTAGAAATGCATCGTCTCGCTCCTCGTCGGGGGGTCACAGGCCGCGACCGGTCGGTCGAGTATAGGGGCCGACTGGCGTGACGCCCCCGGTTGTCGTCGGTTCGGCGTCGCGCGACCTGACGCCAGACGACGCGCGTGGTTGGCGCCTCGGCGGTGCGGCCGCGTACGCCGGACTGACGCTCGCGCGCCTCGGCCTTCGGCCGCGCATCCTCATGGGAGTGGACGCGGACGCCGCGACCGCACGCGAGCTTGACCTGCTCCGCGACGCTGGTGCAGACGTGCGACTCGTCCGCCTCCCGGCGGGCCCCGTCTTCGAGAACCACCAGACGCCAGGCGGCCGCGTCCAGCTCTGCGCTGAGCCGGGTGTCCCGATCCCGCCGATGGCCCCACCGGAGTGGGCGGACGCCGTCGCATGGCTGCTGGTGCCGGTCGCGGACGAGCTCCGCGACGCCTGGGCGGCAGTGCCGAGCCGCGACGCGCTCGTGGCCCTCGGCTGGCAGGGCCTGCTCCGAAACCTCGCGCCTGGCGAGACCGTCACGCGGCGGCCTCCGGCGGCCTCTCCGCTCGTCGAGCGGGCCGCGCTCGTGGGCCTGAGCAGACAGGACATCGACCCGGACGTCACGGAGGCAGACCTCGCGAAGCTGCTCAGCCGACCGGCGACCCTCCTCCTGACCGACGGCGCGTCGGGCGGGATGGTGGTGGAGCTTCTGGGCGACGGTCGGCGGCGCGTCCGGACCTACCCTGCGATCCCGGCGGCGACCCTCGTTGACCCGACCGGAGCGGGAGACGCGTTTCTGGCGACGCTGGTCGCCGCTCGACTCGGCCACCCGCTTGCCGGGTCAGGACGTCGTGGCGCCGACCTCCGGTGTGCGGCCGCGGTGGCCTCGCTGGTCGTCGAGGCCCCGGGCCTCTACGGGGTTCCGACCCTGGCCGCGCTTGCCGCTCGGCTGCGGACCTCCCTCCGAGGAACCGCGGCTCCGGCTGATCCCGCGGACGACCGGGATTGAGGAACCCGCGACGCTCGGTACCGCCGTGCGCTGGCGCCGGGCGATCCTCCGGCGGAGTCGACCCGCGCGCCGAACCAGGTCCCGCTCGAGGCGTGCATCCACGCCACCCGTGAGGCGCCGGCGCTCGATGAAGGTCAGCGCCGCCAACGTGGCGGCCAGCGCTGCCTCGAGATCGCGACGCTGGTGCTCCCGGATCTTCGCGATCTCCACCCACGCAAGCGCCCCAAGCGAACCCCCGGAATCAGCCACGCCGAGCCAGGCCGTCTCCGCCTCGGCGTGACGCCCGAGCCGCCTGAGGAGTCGCGCTCGTTCCGCAGCGAGGCGCACCGGCGTCCAGCTCGCGTCGAGCCGGTCACCGGCCACGGAGCGCAGGACTGACGCAGCGCCCGGACGGCCGAAGCGTCCCCCGAAGTCCGGCCGCCGGCGAGGTGACCACCAGTCGTCCAGTTCCTCGCGAGCGATGTGTGGCTCGCCGGCGACGATCTTCAGTGGCGTCGTCGCTGGCGTCGGATGTGCGGTGCCGGCGATCGCGGAGTCAACGCATTCGAGCGCCTCATCGAACCGCCGTTGGACGGCGAAGAAGCGGGCCAGGCCGGCAAGGTCACCGGGTGGCGCGTTCCGTCGTGCAATCGCGTCCCCCAGCCGGACCTCGATGTGCGCCAGGAGTCGCGCGAGGGACCGCACGTCCTCGTCGTTGTGACGGACGACCTCAATGAGCCGGGCCGGTTCCCCGTCTCGAAGGAACTGGAGGTATCGGGCAGGGATCTCCCAGCCGGGGACATCGCCGTGGCGATGAAGTCCGAGGAGCTCCGCCTCGGCGGTCTGGAGGCGAGCATCCGGCATCCGATGCCGGAAGAGGCGCCGGACAACCGGAAGGAGGTCGAGATGGCCGGCATGGGCGGGAGCGCCGCTCCGCGACATCCGGTACCGGGCCACGAGCAGGGGCCAGTCGAAGCCGCGCCCGTTGTATGTCACCAGCCACCCGTGGTCCGGGATGTGCCGCCGAAGCTCCTCGAGGAGCGCCGGCTCGTCCGCATGATCCGGGAGCAGGAGTTGGACCTGCCGGAACCGCGTGCCCTCCCACCAGCCCAGACCGACAAGGAAGGCGAGTGTGCCCGAGGCGGTCGCCAGCCCGGTCGTCTCCGTGTCGAGGCAGACCAGCGGAACGTCAGGTGGAGGCTGGCCCGGCAGCCCCGCGAGGCGCTCACGGTCGATCGGGAGGACCGTTGACCGCCGCTCCACGCGAACGAAGTTGCCCGACGGCGTCCGCACGAGCTCACCGTCCACCTCGGCCGCGAGTCGCTCCGCGCCGATCGCCACAAGCCGAGCCCGATCGGCGGACCGATCGCGGATGTCGGCACCGTCGCCGGCCCGGAAATTGGCGAGTCGTCGCTCCAGCGCAATCGTCATGGCCTGCCTCAGGCCACGCGCGAGGCCACGGCCCCGGACGTGCTGGCGTCCGTCGCGCCGAGGTCGCGCAGGAGCCGGAGCGCCAGGGCTTTCGCGTCCACCGCGGGATCGAGGCGCGGCCCGGTGCAGGCCGGGCATCCGCTGTCGCACGAACACGCCGTCACGAGGTCTGCTGCTCCTGCGACGAGTTCGTCATGGCGTGCCCACAGGCGTTCGGCGAGGCCGACTCCGCCGGGCATCGCCTCGTACAGGTAGACGGTGGGGGACTCCTGGTGCGGGGAGCGAACCTGCGAGACGAGACCGAGGTCGCGGGGATCGACCATGAGGAGCACGGCGGCCACCGCCTGGAGCGCCCGTCCGGCGCCGACCAGCGCGACATCCAGGTCGTCCCGCCGCCATCCGGCCGACGCGACCTCCGCGGTCACCCAATAGGCCGTCGTCTGGAGCTCAAGCTCAGGGAGATCAATCGGCCCCCATCCGACGTTCTCGTCCGTCCCGAACTTGAGCTTCTTGAACAGCGTGACGAGGCTGGCCACCATCACTTCCCCGTGGACACGATGGCCGCCCGTGGCAGGCGCGTCGGCAAACACGTCGAGCGGCTTCAGCGTCACCGCCCGGTTGGCATAGGTGTAGTGGTCGACATCAACCCGATGGACGTACGCCTTGCGCTCACCCCACTCGAGCCGGTCCACGTAGTACTGGACCGATTCGTGGATGTAGATCGCCCGCGCATGGACGAGGACCTGCGCAGAGAAGAGATCGACCTCGCCGAGCACCCGAGGGCGATCCGGCGTGGTGTCGATGATCACGACGTTCTCCGGCGCCGCGGCCCGCAGGCTTACCTCGGACGCGGGGAAGTTTTCCGAGCTCCAGTACCAGCGACCGTCGCCCGCCTGGCGAACGTGCCCCTCCTCGCCGAGGAAGGCCAGGAGATCGTCTGCCGGCGCCGGCCCGAAGACCTCGCCCGGCTCGAACGGGAGCTCGAAGGTCGCGCATCGAAGGTGGGCCAGAAGGACGTGGAGGTTGTCCGGATCGATCCGTGCCTCCTCTGGAGAGCGATCGAGCAGGAACTCCGGATGGTGGATCACGTATTGGTCCACCGGCGAGGCCGAGGCGACGAGGATGCCCACGGATGGATCGAGGCGACGTCCGGCTCGACCCAGCTGCTGCCAGGTCCCGGCGACGGAGCCTGGGTAACCGGCCAGGACGGCGACATCGAGAGATCCGATGTCCACACCCAGCTCGAGGGCGTTCGTCGACACGACCCCGAGGATCTCCCCGTCGCGCAGGCCTCGCTCGATGGAGCGCCGTTCCGTGGGCAGGTACCCACCGCGGTAGCCGCGAATGCGGGATCGGGGGCCGAGATGCTCGCGGAGGGCCTCGCGAAGGCCGGTGAGGAGGATCTCCACCGCCACCCGGGATCGTCCGAAGACGATTGTCTGGCGGCCGGCCCGCAGGAACGGCAACGCCCAGCGCTGCGCATGCGTGAGCGCCGAGGTCCGGGCTCCCGTGGCCTGGTCGAGGATGGGTGGGTTGACGAGCACAAGGTGCCGTTCGCCGCGCGGAGCGCCGTTTCGGTCGATGAGTCGCGCTGTGCGGCCGGTGAGCTGGGCGGCCAGCTCACCAGGGTTTCCGATCGTGGCGGACGCGCACACGATCACCGGGTTCGAGCCGTAGTGCCGGCACAGGCGGAGGAGTCGACGCAGGACATTTGCGACGTGGCTCCCAAAGACGCCGCGGTACGTGTGGAGCTCGTCGATGACGATGACCGTGACCTGCTCGAACAGCTGGAACCACTTCGTATGGTGGGGGAGGATCGCGGAGTGGAGCATGTCCGGGTTCGTGACGACGACCTGACCGGCGGTCCGGATGGCCGACCGGATGGGGGCGGGTGTGTCCCCGTCATAGGTGGCGGCGGCGATGGCGAGACCGCTCGCATCGGCGAGGCCGGCGAGCTCGGCCACCTGGTCCTGCCCGAGCGCTTTCGTGGGGAAGAGGAAGAGCGCCCGCGCCGACGGATCCTGTGCGAGCGCCTGGAGGACGGGCAGCATGTAGCACAGGGTCTTGCCAGACGCCGTGGGCGTGACGACGACGACGTCCTCTCCCGCGTGGACCGCATCGATCGCGGCGGCCTGATGCCCGTACAGCGAGGCGATCCCGCACGACCGCAGACCGTTCGCGATGCGCTCGTCCAGCCAATCCGGAAACGGCACCGTCTCCGCCTCGCGCGGCGGCAGGACCTCGTGATGGACGACCGCCGAGGCCAGCGATGGTTCCTCGAGGAGCCGGGTCAGCACGGCAGCTGTCCGGCCGGGAGCATAGGTTCGCATGCAGGGTTTCCTCCAAACCGAACGGGTGTTCGATGCACAGCGTACACGCAGCGTGCCCGCCTGCCGTGCCACCTTGGATGGCACGGGCTGAACGGATCCGCGAATCGTGGTTGACATGACAGCTGCGGGTTAGCTACGCTCGCCGCCCATGGATCACCCGTCCGCCCCCGAGCCGCCCGACGAGTTGCTGGAAGCGCGGGTCGCCGATCCTGCCGGCCGCCCCGACCTGTCCGCGATCCCCGCCTTCCTGCGGGTCCAGGACGGCACGGGGGACGCCTCTGGCCTTTCGACCGAGTACGAGCCACGCGGCCCGTCCGACGGCGCCCGCGAACTTCGATCGGTCCTTCCACTTCGGCCGATCCTCGTCGGGGGTCCCGATCCGGGAGCGCTGCCGATGGCCGGGATCTCGCCGCGGCGACTGCTTCAGGTTGTCGCGATCGTGGTCCTGGCCCTGGGCGTGGTCTCGTTCGGCCGGCAGGTCGCCTCCGCATCGACGGCCTCGGCCAACGCCGACGCGCTCCGAGCGGCCAATGCCGCCCTTGCGGACCAGGTCGGGGCAATGCAGCGGGAGCTCAGCCTCATCCAGGAAGGCCGCTATATCGACCTCCAGGCCCGCGCCTACCGGCTGGGTACCGCCGCCGAGATCCCATTCGCGCTGGAAGTGGGCGCATCGCCGTTGCCCGAGGGCGCGCCTGGTTCCGCGGCAGCCCGGCTGGGCGCCGAGCCTGCCACGGGCGGACCGCTCGAGAGCTGGCTGCGTGTGCTTTTCGGTCCAGGCTGACCGTTCTCCAGGGTCACCGGAGCCAGTCGGCCCTGATCGTGCGTTAGAATGTCGAGCGCGGCGGAGTAGCTCAGTGGTAGAGCAGGGGACTCATAAGCCCTTGGTCGGTGGTTCAAATCCGCCCTCCGCTACCACGCCCACGAACCCGGCGGCCCGGCGGCGGCCCCCGGGGGCTCGCGTTGCAGGCAGCGCCTCCCGAGATCGCTCTCAGCGGGCTCGCAGGAACCCGGCGCTATACTCGCCGCTGGACCGGCTCGACTGCCGGCCTGCCCGACCGGAGGCTCATTCTTGAATCCCAGGTTCATGCGCAACGGCGCGCTGATGCTCGTTCTCGCCCTCGGTGTGGCGGCCCTTCTGTTCACATGGCTCAACCAGTCGACCGGCGCCACGACCGGTGGCTACGGCGACTTCCTCAACGACGTCAAGGGCGGCGCGGTTACGAAGGTCGTCCAGCAGGCGGACACGCTCACAGTCACGAAGAGGGACAACTCCACCTATACCGTCACGGTCCCGAGCATCCTGACCCAGGTCCTCACGGACATGCGCCAGGCGGCATCCGACGGGGCCCAGGCGTGGAACCCATCGATCTACTCGGCCGAGGCGGCCTCGGACACCGGGTGGATTCTCACGGCCGTGAGCGTCGTCCTGCCCCTCGTGGTCATCGGGGCGTTCATCTACTTCATGATGCGGCAGGCCCAGGGCACGAATAACCAGGCGCTGTCCTTCGGGAAGAGCCGTGCCCGGATGTTCCTCGGCAACAAGACCGTCGTCACCTTCGCCGATGTCGCGGGCGTGGACGAGGCAAAGCAGGAACTCCAGGAGGTCGTGGAGTTCCTCAAATACCCCGAGAAGTTCAATTCGCTCGGTGCGCGCATCCCGCGTGGCGTGCTGCTCGTGGGCCCTCCTGGCACCGGCAAGACGTTGATGGCTCGAGCCGTCGCCGGCGAAGCGGGTGTGCCCTTCTTCAGCATCTCCGGTTCCGAGTTCGTGGAGATGTTTGTCGGTGTCGGCGCCAGCCGGGTCCGTGACCTGTTCGATCAGGCAAAGCGGAACAGCCCGTGCATCGTGTTCGTGGACGAGATCGACGCGGTCGGCCGCCAGCGCGGCGCCGGCCTCGGTGGCAGCCACGACGAGCGCGAGCAGACGCTGAACCAGATCCTCGTCGAGATGGACGGCTTCGAAACGAACACCGGCGTGATCGTCGTGGCCGCCACGAACCGGCCCGACGTCCTGGATCCGGCGCTCCTGCGCCCCGGCCGCTTCGACCGCCAGGTCATCCTGGATCGGCCGGACATGCGGGGTCGCGTGGCGATCCTCAACGTTCACATCAAGGGCAAGCCGCTCGACAAGGCCGTGTCCATGGAGGCCCTCGCCCGGCTGTCGCCGGGCTTCTCCGGGGCCGACCTCGCGAACCTGATAAACGAGGGTGCGATTCTCGCCGCGCGCCGCAGCAAGAAGGTCATCTCGATGCCGGACTTTGAGGAGGCCCTCGAACGGATCGTTGCCGGCCCCGAGCGCAAGTCCAGGATCATCTCGGACGCCGAGAAGCTGATCATCGCGTACCACGAAGGGGGCCACGCCGTCGTCCAGCGGGTCCTCCCGAAGTGCGATCCGGTCAGCAAGGTCACGATCGTCAGCCGCGGCATGGCCCTCGGCTACACGATGGCCCTGCCGGTCGAGGACCGCTACCTCCAGTCGAAGTCGGAGTTCGAGGACAAGCTCGCCGGCCTCCTCGGCGGCAACGTCGCGGAGCGCATGGTCTTCGGGGACACGACGACGGGCTCCAGCAACGACATCGAGAAGGCCACCACGCTTGCGCGCCGGATGGTGACCGAGTTCGGCATGAGCGATCGCCTGGGGCCGCTGTCGTTCGGGAAGCGCGACGAGCTCATCTTCCTCGGCCGCGAGATCGGCGAGCAACGCAACTACTCGGACGAGATCGCGCGCCAGATCGATGAAGAAGTCCGCGCCCTCGTCGATCGGGCCTACGAGCGGGCAACCGAGGTTCTCGAGACGCATCGTGCGCGCCTCGAGGCGCTCGCCCAGAAGCTCATCGCCGAGGAGACGGTGGACGGCCAGGGGTTTGAGGCGCTCTTCGCCGACCTGCCTCCCAAGGAGTACCTCCACGGGCTGCCGCCGCGGCACCGGGACTCCGGCGACTCCGGTGGCGCCGGTGGTGCCGATGTGCCCACGGAGCACCCGGCGGTGCGGGAGGTTCCGCCGGCCTCGGCACCAGCACCCAACCCCGTCTGATCCCGGGCGGTGCAGGAACCACGACAGGCGTCTCCCCGGAGCGCCGGCGGACGCATGTGGAGGATGGGATGACCGCGCTGGACCCCGCGCTCGCCGCGCACCTGGACGCGACCGAAGACGCCAGGCTCGAATCGTATCTCGAGTTCCTGCGGATCCCGAGCATCTCCGCCCTGCCCGAGCATGCCGGCGATATTCGCCGGGCCGCCGAATGGATCGCGGCCGAGCTCGCCCGGATCGGGTTCGAGCACGCCGAGGTCAGCGAGACCCCGTGGCATCCCATCGTCTACGCAGACTGGCTGCATGCCGAGGGCGCTCCTACCGTCATCGTCTATTGCCACTACGACGTCCAGCCGGTCGACCCGATCGAGCTGTGGACCACCGCTCCGTTCGATCCGTTCGTTCGAGATGGTCGAGTCATCGGGCGAGGGGCAGCCGACGACAAGGGCCAGCTCCACATGCACCTCCGGGCGGCCGAGGCCCTGTTCGCCACGCGTGGCCGGCTGCCGGTCAACCTCCGGATCGTCTTCGAGGGCGAGGAGGAATCGACCTCGGCAAGCCTTCCTGGATGGCTTGAGGCGAACCGGGGTCGGCTGGACGCGGACGTGGTGGTCATCTCCGATACCGGGTTCTTCGAAGGCAATGTTCCGGCGATCACCGAGACTCTGCGGGGCATGCTGTACACGCAGATCGACGTCGTCGGGACGCCAACGGACCTGCACTCTGGCTCGTACGGCGGGGCGGTCGAGAACCCTGCGAATGCCCTCGCCCGGATCATCGCCGACTTGAAGGATCGGGGCGGGCGCGTCCTCGTCCCCGGGTTCTATGACGACGTGGAGCCGCTCGACGCGGCGGCCCGTGAGCGTCTCGCGGCGCTCGGTTTCGACGACGAGGCTTTCAGGGCATCCATCGGGGCCGGCCCGCTGCAGGGCGAGGTGGGCTTCTCGGTGCTGGAGCGCACGTGGGCGCGGCCAACGCTGGATGTCAACGGGTTGTGGAGCGGGTTCCAGGGCGAGGGGTCCAAGACGATCATTCCAGCCCATTCCCACGCAAAGGTCAGCATGCGCCTGGTGGCGAACCAGGATCCGATTGCCCTGTTTCGCCAGTTCACGGCCCATGTCGAGCGGGTCTGCCCTCCCGGCGTGACGGCCTCGGTCCAACTCCTGGGCACGGGCCTGCCGGTGAAGACGCCGCTCGATCACCCGGTGACGCGCGCGGCGGCGCAGGCGCTCGAGGCGACGTTCGGCCGCGCGCCCGTCTACATCGGCGCGGGCGGCTCCATCCCGGTCGCCGCGATGTTCCAGCACCAGCTGGGACTGCCGGTGGTGCTCATGGGTTTCACCAACCCGGACGACAATGCCCACGCACCGAACGAGTCGATGGTGCTCGCCAACTACGAGACAGGGATCCGCACGATCTGCGTCCTGTGGGATGCGCTGGGCGAGCGCACGCCGGAAGCCGGCGACTGACAAGGGGTACCTTTGGGTGATCCGGAGCGGCTCTCGGGTCGGGTGAAGCCGGGTGGCACGGTGCTACCATGCGGCCTCGGGAACCAAGCGGGGAGGACCAGCGGAACGTGACGACCGAGGCGAATACGCCAACCGACAGCAACTCCGGCACGTGGCGCCTTGACAGTGACACGGGGAGCATGGCGCCGCGCTCAGCGCTTGAAGTGCTCGTCGCCCTCAATGACAAGGTGGTCAGCGGCCAGCTGGGCGACTATCAGGCGGTTCCGCTCGGGTTTACGCCCCTCGACAAGACGATCGGCGGCGGCCTTCGGCCCGGGGAGCTCCTCCTGGTGGGCGGTGCCCAGGGCACCGGCAAGACCACGATGGCGCTCCAGATCGCCCGAAACGTCGCGGCGTCCGGCCAGGCGAGCGTGCTGTACCTCTGTTTCGAGCACGATGAGCCGTATCTGCTGAATCGCCTGATCGCCCTCGAATCCGCACTCGCGCATATGCCCCAGAAGGCCGGCGCGATCAAGATCCAGGATGTCCGCAAGGAGATCCTCGGGACCTGGTCGGCAGGAGCGACGGAACCCCCGAACCTCGCCAACAACCCGCGCCTCCGGCCATCGCTGGACCGGATCGCCCGCTACGGGCAGAACCTGTTCCTCCTGCGGGGCTCCGCGACCGCGAGCACGATCGACAACATCCGGCAGCTGGTCAAGGACTTCCGCGCGCTCGCCGGCGACCGACGCCTGATGGTCATCGTGGACTACCTCCAGAAGGTGCCGCAGATCCCGGAGCCGATCTCGGAGGCCGAGAAGGTCACCTATGTCGTCAACGGCCTCAAGGACATCGCCCTGTCCGAGGAGGTCCCGATGATCGCGATCGTCGCGGCCGACAAGGAGGGTCTCAAGGCGTCGCGCCTCAGGAACTTCCACCTGCGGGGCTCGTCGGCGATCAACTACGAAGCGGACATCATCGTGATCCTCAACGAGAAGTACCACATCGTCGCCAAGGTCAACATCGAGTTCAACCCATACCAGGCCCAGCGGTTCCGGGACTGGGTCATCATCTCGGTGGAGAAGAACCGCGGCGGACAGGACAACGTGGACCTGGAGTTCGAGAAGCATTTCGAGTACTCGTGCTTCGATCCGAACGGCCGGACGGTCCAGGAGAAGCTCATCGAGGAGCGCCTCTACAACGACTGATCGGGGACGCGAGGGCGCGCCACCGGGTATCGTCCACGCCATGCATACGGACGTGGAGTTTCCCGGCATCATCGAGGTCGTCGTCGAGATCCCGAGGGGCAGCCGGAACAAGTACGAGTTCGATGAGCAGTCTGGCGTCTTCCGCCTTGATCGCGTGCTCTCCTCCGCCGTCTACTACAACTTCGACTACGGGTTCATCGAGGGAACCCGGGCCGATGACGGCGACCACACAGATGCCCTCCTGATCATCGATGAGCCGACATTCACCGGCTGTCACGTCTGGGCGCGTCCGATCGGGGTGCTCGAGATGCGCGACGAGAAAGGTGCCGACTACAAGGTCCTGTGCGTCGCCGAGGGAGATGCACATCAGGCCCACATCGAGCGCCTTGATCAGATCAGGCCCCATCGGCTCGTCGAGATCGAGCATTTCTTCGAGACCTACAAGCTCCTCGAGGACAAGACCGTTGAGGTCCTCGGCTGGCGGGACCGCGATCGCGCGCTCGAGATCCTCCGCGTTGACCGGGCAGCCTGGGGTCGCGAGCGCGCTGTCCATGGTTGAGGGCGAGGGTGGTACAGCCCGACCGTCGACGATGCCGGCGCGTGGCGGGCAACTATCCGCGGGATCCGGCGACCATCCGCGATTGTTCGTCGCCGTCCCGATTCCAGAGATCGTCGCGGCCCGGATCGGTGATCTCGTGGCTGGCGTCCGAGACGCGCTGGGAGCGGATGGGCAACGCATCCGCTGGGTCCAGATGGAAGGGCTCCACGTGACGCTCCGGTTCCTCGGCCCAACCCGAAAGGACCTGATCGATGCGGTCGGGGCGGCGGTCGAACGGAGCGCGGCCGCGGCCAACGGTGCGTTCGAGATCCGGATCGGAGGCGCGGGAACCTTCCCGGATGCGACCCGACCGCGGGCCCTGTGGCTGGGTCTCCGCGAGGGTGCAACGGAGTTGGGCCAGCTGGCCACAGCATTGACCAGCTCGCTGGTCGAGGATGGGTGGGTCCTGGACGAGCGGGCGTTCCGACCGCACCTGACGATCGCCCGGACGGATGGCGTCCACGCGGGAGCGGATGCCGGCCGCCGCCTGGTTGCTGCCGCGGCGGAACTCGACCTCGCCTTCAGTGCGGACCGGATCGTCCTGTACCGAAGCCACCTTGGTCGCGGTCCGGCTCGCTACGAGGCCCTCAGGAGCGTGGCCCTCGGCTGACCGCCCGCAGGCGCGCGATCTGGCGTGACGCAGCGCTCAAGGTCCTGCTAGCATCGAGCCGTGCCCGTGTCCGTGCCTCAGCGCCTGCGCCTGGTGCTGGCGCTCAGCGCCGTAAACCTCGTCCTGGCGGCCATCGCCCTCGGGATCGCGGGATCGTTCTCCCTCGGACCAGAAGTCGCGGGGCCATCGGCGGTTCCCCCTGGAAGCGTTCCGCCTGTTGCCGTCGGTTCGCCGGCACCCCCGACCCCGGGCGCGGTGGTACCTGGTCCCGGGCCGTCGGCGACTTCGACCCCGACCGACGCCGCGGCAACGCCTGTCGTCGTGCCATCGATCATCCCGGGCGGACCACCCGTCGTCGCGGTCGCCACGACGCCGGCGCCCGTCCTTCCTGGCGTCCGCGCCCCATCGCCCGGGCCGACGGCCGTTGGTGGCGTCGCCGCACCCCCTCTCCCGACGGCCGCCGTTGGTGGCGCCCCCGTCCCTAAGCCTCCGCCACCGCCTCTGCCACCCCCGCCTCCGCCTCCGCCGCCCCCGCCACCGCCTCCGCCGCCGCCCCCGCCACCGCCACCGCCCCCACCGCCGGACGAAGGTCGCGAACTCCCGCCGTGTCCGGGCGTCGTGGATGGCGCACCGGGTCTCAACAAGGTCGTTGGAGATCGGGGCAGGCCATGTCGCGGCGGCGAGGCGACCGGGGATCAGGATCCGACCACGGACCGCGATGTGGCCGCGGACGAGGATGCGGCCCTGATTGAAGAAAAGGGACGCGCACTCACGCGTGGCCGTCGCCGCCTGCGCCGGGCGAGCCAGCTCGGCTAGCAGCGCCTCCGGGCTCCCGCGGGCACGCCCGAAGCCATCGACGCGTACGATCGGGTCGTCCACGTCCCCGAGGGGAGCGCGCATGCCACGGATCGTCTGTCAGACCTGCGGGCGCGAGGTGTACACCGCCGCGCCACTCGAGCAGTTGTTCGCCGAGGAACGCCGCTGCCCGCGCTGCGGTGCGCCGCTCCAGAACGACCGCCGAAAGGTCGACCGGCGGATGTCGAACCGTCGCCTGAACCCGAGTGATGATCCCGGCCCGCCGGGCGACACCGAGCGGCGCACCGAGGAGCGCCGCGGCGGCCGCCGCCGCCGCGGCGACAGCGGATCTGGCCGGCGTGGGACCGGTTGGCCGGAGTGATCGATCGGCCACCTGGGACCGTCGCGTTCCTGGGCCTCGGGCTCATCGGCGGATCAATCGCCCGGGCTCTGACCATGGATCCTCGAAGTCGCGTCCGTCGGGGGACGCGGCCCAGGATCGCTGCCTGGACTCCGAGTGGCCGTGGTCCGGCAGCTGCCCTGCGTGATGGGGTGATTGACCGGACGGCCACGGACCCCACCGACGCCATCGCGGGGGCGGATCTCGTGGTCATCGCCGCGCCGCCCCTGGAGACGATCGCGCTCCTTGGCCGGCTCGGCACGGACCTGCGCGACGCTCTGGACCCTGAGGCGCTCGTCACGGATGTCACGAGCACGAAGGGGGCGGTCATGGACGCCGCGGCGGCCGCGGGGATCCGATTCGTGGGCGGCCACCCGATGGCCGGCCGGGAGGTGACCGGGTACGAATCGGGTAGCGAGGACCTGTTCGTCGATCGGCCCTGGGTGATCGTGATCCCGGACGGGGCCCCCGAGGCGATGGCGGATCCGGTGCGCTGGCTTGCGAGTGCGTGCGGAGCTCGCGCCCTGAGCCTGTCCGCTGGCGCTCACGACGCCGCGGCGGCCGCGATCAGCCACCTGCCGCTCGTCGCGGCGGCGGCCCTCGTGGAGGCCGTGGCTGGTCCCGGAAGCGCCGATTGGGAGCTCGCCCGCGGGCTCGCCGCGTCCGGATGGCAGGGCATGACACGCCTTGCGCGAGGTGACGCGCGGCTGGGAGCGGGGATCGCGGCCACGAACGCCACGGCGCTCGCCGGCGCGCTGCATGCCTATCGCGACGCGATCAGCGCCTGGATCGCGTTGCTGGAGCAGAGCGACGGACCTGACGCGGATGCGCTCGAGCGGCGCCTCCAGGCCGTGCGTATCCGCCTCGAGGAGCCGCGGGCCGCCTCGGAATGAGTGCGGAGGAACTTGTCCTCGTCATCCCGCGCAGCGTCGTCATGGACGATCCCGGCTGGACGGGGATCAGGGCGCACCGCGCCGACTCGTTCGAGGACCTTGTTGGCCGGCATGGACGGTTCGTCGGACGCGCCGCCGCGGAGGTGGATCGAGACCTCAAGCAGGTCATCCCATACCTCGTCCTCCGCGATGGCGTGCGCTACTTCCTCATGCGCCGGACGCGCGCCGGCGGGGACGCCCGGCTGCACGATCGCTTCTCGATCGGTGTCGGCGGCCATCTGAACCCGGGCGACCGTGACCTGGCAGGCGGCCTCCGGAGGGAGTGGACGGAGGAGCTGGCCGCCGACTTCGTCCCTGAATTCCGCTTCGTCGGTCTGCTCAACGACGACACCACGGAGGTCGGGGCCGTTCACCTCGGTGCGGTCTACATCGCGGACGCCGTCGGGCGACCCGTGGCCATCCGGGAGACGCACAAGCTCGAGGGAGCGTTCGCCGCGCCCGACGAGGTGGCGGCGGTTGTCGAGCAGATGGAGACGTGGAGCGCGATCGCCTTCAGACACCTCGAAGGGGCCGCGCTGCCCTGACCGGCGGTCGAGGTGCGTTCGCGAACCCAGGTGCGATACTTGCCGCGGAGGTGCGACATGCACCGTCGGGTCGTTCGCGCGCTGCTCGCCACCCCGCTCCTGCTGGGCGTCCTGTCTCTTGCCGCGCCGGCGATGGCCGCCAGTCATCGCGTGGTGGTCCTTCCGGCGACCGGCATCGTGGACAACGTCCTGGCCGGCTACCTCGCCGAGGGGGTCGCCGCGGCGGAGCGGGACGGCGTGGCCGCCGTGGTGATCCGCCTCAATACCCCAGGGGGTAGCCTCGACGCGACCCAACGGATCGTGTCCACGCTCCTCGGCGCGGACGTTCCGGTCATCGTCTGGGTCGCCCCGGCGGGCGGACGGGCGGCCAGTGCGGGCACGTTCATCACCCTTGCCGCCCACCTCGCGTATATGGCCCCAGGGACCAACATCGGCGCCGCCTCGCCGGTCGGCGGCCAGGGCGAGGACATCGCCGGGACGCTCGGAGACAAGGTCCGCAACGACGCGATTGCCAACATCACGGCCATCGCCGAAGCCCGCGGACGGCCCGTCGATTGGGCAGTCGCCACCGTCGACGAGGCGAAGTCGTCGGCGGCCTCCGAGGCAGTGGCCGTCGGTGCCGTGGACGGCATCGCCGAGACCCTCGACGAGGTTCTTCGGCAGGCGACCGGCCGGACGTTGACGATCGGCGGTACGGAGCGGATCCTCGACCTGTCGGCGGCCGTCCCCGAGGACTTGGAGATGAACCCGTTCCAGGCGTTCCTCCACCTGCTCTCCGACCCGAACATCTCGTTCCTGCTGTTCACGATCGGCTTCTACGGGTTGTTCTTCGAGCTCCAGAGCCCGAACTTCGTGACCGGCATCCTCGGCGCCATGGCGATCATCCTGGCCTTCATCGGGTTCGGCAGCCTGCCCTTGAACGTCGCCGGGCTCCTGCTCATCGCCCTGGCCGTCGTCCTGTTCATCCTGGAACCGACCGTGACCAGTCACGGCCTCCTGACCGTCGCCGGGCTGATCGCGTTCGTCCTGGGCGCGTCCGCCCTGTTCACGGCGCCCGGCGATCCGACCGGTCCGTTCGTCGAGGTCGCGGCCCCGCTCATCGGAGTGATGACCGCCACGACGGCCACGTTCATGGGGCTCATCGCCTGGGCTGCACTGCGCAGCCGACGGCTGCCCACCAGCGAAGGACTCGTCGGCGGCCCCGCGGGCGGCCTCGTGGTGGGCGTGTCGGGTGTCGTTCGCAGCCCGCTCGCCCCATCAGGGTCGATCTATGCGGGAGGCGAGGAGTGGTCGGCCCGGGCGATCGATGACCGCCCGCTATCTCGCGGCGAACCCGTGCGTGTCGTGGATGTCGACGGGTTGACCGCCATCGTCGAGCCCGATCCGTCATCATCAACGCAGCAATGAGAGTCTGAAAGGGGATCCCATGGAAGCAGCGACCACAGCCGCGATCATCGCCTTCCTCCTGGTTGTCGTGCTCGTCGTGATCTACCTGTCCATCCGGGTCGTGCAGCAGTACGAGAAGTTGGTCGTGTTCCGTCTTGGCCGCACGAGCGAGTTGATGGTCCGTGACCCGGGCCTCCGCTTCCTCATCCCGATCATCGATCGGCCGGTCAAGGTCGATGTCCGCGAACAGTTCATCGAAGTCCCCAGCCAGACCACGATCACCAGGGACAACGCCCCGATCAACGTCGACTTCCTGATCTACTGGCGGATCAGCGACCCGCTCAAGAGCGTCGTCAACGTCGTCAACTTCCCCGGCGCCCTCCAGGGCGTCGCAACCACGACACTCCGGGCCGTCATCGGCGACATCCTCCTCGACGAGGTACTGTCCAAGCGCGAGCAGATCAACGAGGTCCTGCGGGTCAAGCTGGACGAGGTCACCGAGCGTTGGGGTGGCAAGGTGACGACCGTGGAGATCCGCGAGATCACCCCGCCGCGGGACGTCCAGGACGCCATGAACCGGCAGCTGTCCGCGGAACGGACGCGGCGCGCCGTCATCACCGAATCGGAAGGGTCGCGCCAGGCGGCGATCAACGTGGCCGAGGGCCAGAAGCAGGCCGAGATCCTCAAGGCCGAGGGCGATCGCCAGGCGGCGATCCTCCGGGCCGAGGGGTTCAGCGAGGCGCTCACCCGGATCTTCTCGGCCGCCAAGGGCATCGATCAGAAGACGATGGCGCTCCAGTATCTCGAGGCCCTCAAGGCGCTCGGTGCAAGCCCGTCGACGAAGTTCGTCATCCCGACCGAGTTCACGCGCATGATCGAGCCCTTCACCGGCTACCTGGCGAAGGGAATGGGCGACGCCGAGGGCGCGGCCAAGTAGGAGCGCCTCCCGCAGGGAGCGCGCAGGCCGGGGTTGGTCGGTCGCTATAATCCGGACACCCGCGACGCGGATCACGGATCCTGGAGACGGACGCGCGCGTCCGGAGGAGGCAGGCGTTCACGCATGACGAAGATCCTCGTCGCCGACGACGACCAGAACGTCCAGCGACTCCTGCGGGTCACCCTCAAGCAGGAGGGGTTCGAGGTCATCGTCGCGAGCGACGGCGCCGAGGCCCTGCAGCTCTGGGAGGATGAGGCCCCCGCGCTGATCCTCCTCGACGTCAGCCTGTCCAAGCAGGACGGCTATCAGGTCGCGACCCGGATTCGCGAGGTCGAGGGCTCCGGCACGCACGTGCCGATCATCATGCTCACCGCCGAGAAGGAGGTGGAGCAGAAGGTCCGTGGGCTTCGGGCCGGCGCGGACGACTACCTGGTGAAGCCGTTCCATCAGGCCGAACTCCTGGCCCGGATGAAGAGCCTTCTCGCCCGCTTCACGGCGCGCGAGGGTAACGGCGGGTCCCGTCCGCCGCTCGGCAAGCTGCTCGCCTTCTATGGCGCGAAGGGCGGCGTCGGAACGACGACGATCGCGATCAACACCGCGATCGCGCTCCACGCCGGACACAACCGCCGCGTCGCGCTCGTCGACGGCGTTCTGCAGTTCGGCGACCACCGGGTCTTCCTCGACCTGGGCAACGACCGAAAGAGCATCTCCGAGGTCGTCTCAGCCCCGTCCATCGACGCCGATCTGCTCAAGTCGGTGATGGTCCACCACGACTCCGGGATCGACCTGTTGCTCGCCCCGCCGAACCCGGAGGAAGGTGACCTGGTTCACGAGAGCCAGATGACCCAGGCGATCGCCGCGCTCAGGACGATGTACGACTACGTGGTCGTCGACGTCGAGAAGCGGCTCGGGGACCTGACCCTGTCCGTCCTCGACCACGCCGACATGATCTTCGTGGTCATGACCGCGGACCTGTCGTGCCTGAAGAACGTCCGGCTCGTCCTCGAGGCGCTCGGTCGGATCGGCTACGAGGCCTCCCGCGTGAAGCTCCTCCTCAACCGGTCGAACGCATTCACCGGGATCAGCGTTCAGGCCGCGGAGGGTGCGCTCAAGCGCCCGTTCGAGCACAAGATCGCGAACGAATACCGGGTGGCGATCAGCGCCCAGAACTCGGGTGCCCCGTTCTCGTTCACGAAGCCGGACTCGCCGCTCGGTCGCGAGATCGCGGCGCTGGCCGAGGCGATCGATGGGGCGGCCGCCGAGACGTCCAAGCCCTCGATGCGCTGACGGCCGAATCCCGGGGCTCCTTGTCGGCGGTCCACGGTGCGTAACCGGGGGATGATCGCCCGATAAGCCCGGCCCGTTACGGTGCCGAGGTGCTTGCGACCCTGCTCTCGGCGACGCTCCTCGGTCTCGACGGCCGGCCGATCCGGGTCGAGGTGGACGTGGCGCCAGGCCTTCCCGGGTTCACGATCGTCGGGCTTGCGGACGCGGCCCTCCGAGAGGCTCGCGAGCGGGTGCGCGGCGCACTGAGGAACTCCGGGTTTGTCTATCCGCCGCGCCGGATCACGGTCAACCTGGCACCGGCGGACCTGCCCAAAGCCGGGGCGTCCGTTGACCTCGCGATCGCCATCGGGATCCTCATGGGTTCGGAGCAGTTCCGGGCCATCGGAGGCAGGATCGCGCTCATCGGCGAGCTCGGGCTGGGCGGGGAGATCCGGCCTGTGCCCGGCCTTCTCCCCATGCTCGCCGCGCTCGCCCGTCGTGGAGTGCGTCGGGCGATCGTCCCGGCAAGCTCGGCCCTCGAGGCGGGACTTGTCGGCGCCGTCGAGGCCTGGCCATGCGGCACCCTGGCCGAGGGGGTGGACCGCCTCCGGGTCCGTCGCCGGGCCACCCTCGCGTCGCCGGCCCGCGTCGCCCTGGCCGACGCGTCCGCGCCGGCGGACCCACTGGGCACCGCGAGTCCTGGCGGGACCGATGGGCGCCTCTTCTCCCTGTCGGCCCCGATCCCGGACCTGGCCGAGGTGCGCGGCCAGGCCGAGGCGCGACGCGCGCTGGAGGTGGCACTGGCCGGCGGCCATGGGCTCCTGATCATCGGCCCGCCGGGCGGCGGGAAGACTCTCCTGGCGCGGACGATTCCCGGCCTTCTGCCGCCGCTGGACGACGCCGCGGCGCTCGCGGCGACGATCGTCGCGTCGGCGTCCGGAGAGGGTCCAATCCTGGGTCTTGTGAGGACTGCACCGTTCCGGTCTCCGCACCACACGAGCTCCTATGCCGCGATGGTCGGTGGCGGCCCGAGGATCGCTCCCGGGGAGGTAACCCGCGCGGATCACGGGGTCCTGTTTCTCGACGAGCTGCCCGAATTCGCCCGGGATGTCCTCGAGGCGCTCCGCCAACCGCTGGAGGACGGACGCGTGACGATCGCGCGAGCGGCCCGGACGGTCACGTTCCCGGCAGCGTTCCAGCTGGTGGCGGCGATGAACCCGTGCCCGTGTGAGTCCGAAGTACACCCAGCTCGAACCGCGGGAAGCGGTACTCGATGATCGCCCGGGGCTCGGCCTTCAGGCCGCCCGCCGCGGGCTCGCTCGTGACGGTGATCTTCACCAGCAGGCGCACGATCTCCTGGCGCTGCTCGTCGGTCAGGCCCTCGTCCAGGCGCGCCCGGAGCGCGTCCAGCAGGCTGATGGCGTCCTCGCCCAACCCCAGAGCCTGTGGCGCCTCCAGGGCCGCCAGGCGCGCCTCCAGAGCGGAGCGCTCGGCAGCGATGCGCTCGAACTCGGCGTCCGCCTCGGCATCGCTGATGCGGCCCCGGATGGAGTGGCCGAGGACCCGTTTGCGCTGTGCGTCGAGCTCATCGAGCGCCCGCGCCAGGGTGACCCGCTCGGCCCCCGCGATCGCTGCATCAGCCTCGCCATTGACCTCGCCCTCAAGGTCGGCCAGCACCTCGCCCGGGTTGCGCAGGAAGCGTTCCACGTCCGCCCACACCAGGCGTTCGAGATCGCGGCCCCGGAGGAACGCGCTCGGGCAGTGGCCGTCGAGCGGCCCGCGGTGGGCCGTGTGCCCTCCGCAGCGGTACCAGGTGACGTTCTCGCGGCCCTGGCTGCCGACGAAGACGAGGCCGCACGTCGCGCACCTGACCACGCCCTTGAGCAGGTAGCGCCGGGTCGTGTTGCGGGCCACCCGGCGATTGGCCGCCAGCGCGTCCTGCGCCGCCTGCCAGAGCTCCGGGCTCACCAGCGGCTCGATCGCGGCCGGGATGACCTCCCGGTGCTTCCTGGCCCGGCGGCCGTAGGCGAGGTCGCCCTTGTACTTGGGCTCGATGACGATGTTGCGGACCCGTCCCGAGCGCCAGATGCCCTGGGTGCGTTCCGTGCGTTCGCCGCGCTTCACCTGCCGGCCGGCGCGGCCATAGCTCGTGGGGACCCCCAGCGCGTTCAGCTCGTGGGTGATGGCTGGGCAGCTCCAGTGATCGATCGCGAGGCGGCGGTACATCTGGCGCACGACGTCGGCCGCCGACAGCTTGAGGGCGTCCGACAGGGGCTCCGTGTCGGGCACGTAGCGGGCGGCCTGCTTGTGGCCCTCGACGCGATAGCCGAAGGCGACGATGCCACCCGTGTAGCGACCCTCGCGGGCCGCCCGCGCCATCCCGTCGGCGGACTTGCGCAGGAACTGGACGCGGGCGTGGTCGGCGAGGACGGCCTGGAGGTCAAAGAGCAGGGGTGCCACTTCGCCCGATGGGGTGAAGATCCGCACCCCGACCTCGGCCAGATCGCGCCTGGCCCGCAGGATGTCGGGCGCATCCCGGCCCAGCCGGTCCACGTCGTACACCCACAGCTCGCCGAAGCGGCCGGCAGCTCCCGCCCCGATCAGCCGCGCGCCGTCGGGCCGCTGCGCGATCGGGATCATGCCCGACACCCCGTCGTCGACGTAGCGGCCGACGACCTCGACATCGGGTACCAGGGCGAGGCTGCGCTCGAGCTGCTCGATCTGGGTCTGGATGGTCGCCCGGTCGCGCTGGTCGTCGCTGCTCACCCGGGCGTACGTCGCCACCCGCCGGGCCGCCACCCCGGTGGTCATCATCGTCATGGTCATCGCTCGCCTCCGCCCGCGGGGTGGGGGAGGACGCGCGGGAGACCGAGGGCCACCCGGAGCGCCGCCAGCTGAGCCTCGCGGTCAGTGGTCCATGAACGCTCTGTCTCTAGCGAGTTGGCAAGGCGTGGGCGCGGAGCCGCGCTGGAAGAGCCAGATCGAGTATCGGGGGACCCGCGGCGCGGCGTCACGTCGGTGATCACTGTGGGCGCCCCAGCAGTCGGTCGAGTGCAGCCAGGCAGCGCCGGATGGGCCCGGCCTTGACGGCGCCCAGCAGCGCAGTCGCCAACGCCATCGACGGCGGCGCGGACGGCGGCCTCCTGCTCGGCGGTCATCGCTCAGGCTCGCGGTGGCGTGTTCCGGCGGCCTCGTCTGATCGTGGCTCCGGGTCCAGTCCAGCCCGGCGGAGCCCGTCGAGGATCAGGAACGTCGCCTGCTCGCGGGGATCCCGTACCTCACGGCGCGCCAGCTCGCGGAGCCGAGCAGCGGCCCCTTCGGGGAGCGGGACGTAGATGCTGCGCACCCGACGATCGTGGACGGCCCCACATGGTCACGTCCACATAATCAGGCTGGTCAGAGCTGGTCAGATTGGCTGGTCAGGCTGCTCTAACGTGGTCGAAGTCGGATGGGCGGCCATCGGGAGCCCTCGCCGGCCGCCTCGCACGCGCGCTTCAGCGTCGCAGGCGACCGGTGCACCGCCGCGGCGACTTCCGGACGGGAGGGCTCGTCGGGCCGGCGGCGGCGGTTGCGCAAGCCGGGCGCTTCCGCGGCGAGGCGCCGATATGCGCTGTCGATTTCGAACCACGTCAGGCCGCCCGGGAGGTCGCCTGGTTCCACGGCGATCGCGCCCCGTTGCAGCGTCGTCAGCTCGTCAGCCGCGTCCCCAGCCTCGGCCAGCGCCGTTAGTCGCCGACGTTCGTCCTCGAGCCGCCAGCGAACCTGCCTCGTTCGCTCACCGCTCACTAGCTGGTCGAGACGGGTGACGAGTCCCTCGTAGGCAGGGCCTTTCGGTCGGATGCCGGGCTGGGGAGACTGATCGCTCGCGACATACCAGACCGTCAGGAAGCGACGCTTGAAGTCCGTCGGCGGGTCGGTCGTGAGCTCGTGGAGCCTAAAGCGGATCGTCCACGGGTTATCCGGCTCGCCGCGCATCCGCTCGACGAACACCCGCCATTCGGTCTCCCACGCATCGTCCGTGGAGGGCGCGTCGGCGGGCAGGGGCCAGGTCAGCGGGTCGGTCATGATGTCGATGTTGACGAACGCCACCTTGTCGGGCGGCGGCCCGTCATGGTCGCCCCTCGCGCTCACAGCTTGTCGCCCAGGGCGAGCTCGCGGCTGGCCGCAATCGCCGGTTCGTTGGCCGTCGTCGACGCGTAGCGGCACAGCATCGCCGGGCTGCCCCAGCCGCGTTTCGACATGACATCGGCCTCATTCATGCCGCCGGCGAGCTCGTGGCGCGTCGCCGCGTGTCGGAAGTCATCGGCGTGGTCCTTCCAGGTCTCGCAGCAAGGCGATCTGCGCATCGTTCAAGTCGGGTCGCACGGCGATCGGCGTCCAGGAGAGTCTTGCGGGGCAGCGCTGTGGGAGCCCTTGCGGCGCCCGGGAAGCGCCTCGAGCGCACCCGGGGCCAGATTCGCGCCGTCAGGAGATCGGCCCGGATCCAGACCTGACCGGGCGCGACGGACGCCCGGAGCGCGTCGGCGTCGCGTTCGGTGACGATGCGCCACAAGGGTCGACCGGCGATCCCTGGCAGACCCACGAATCGAAGTGGCTCGTCACCGAACGGCTGGCCGACGGCCAGCACCGTGGGCAGCCACCACATCGTTGACCAGGGGACCAGGGACCTGACGGCCGAGTTCGCCAGCAGTCGCGTGGTCGTCAAGTCGACGAGGTCGATGAATCGATCCCAGCTCGCCGGTGGCATCACCGGGCCAGTCATGAGGTCGACGTCGTCAATCTGCCCAAGGTGTTCCGCCACGATCTCGCGGGCATCGGCGAGGGCCGTGGCAGCGGTCGGGTCGTCCTCGAGAGCGTCGACGATCGTGTCAAGGAGCTGTTGGTGCACGGGTCCTCGAGGCACCCGACCGAGGGGATGGCCTGAACGGTGGCGAGCGGCTGTCCGGCTCGCGTTAATGGGGCGGGGCGCCCAACAGTCTCGTGGCTCGTCCTTGCTCGAAGCGCCATTCCGTCGGTCTTCTCCATTTTCGAGCCGACAGCCCGGGGGCGATCCAGATTGACCACTGCCGCATCCTGGACAATGACCGGTGCCCGTTGGCCGGCGGATCCTTGGTCACCTGGGCCCTTGTCAGCTTCTCTGTCGCGAGCGGTGGTCCTCGAGCCTCACGCGCTGTGGGCGACAATGTGCCGATGGTACGGGACGAACGATGAGCACGGAGTCCGACTTCGACACCGCGAACCAGCGGGCCACAGCCTGGGACGAGCGAGCGCGCACAGTTGGATTGTGGTCAGCTTGGCAAGAAGGCGGTGCCGACCTTCGGGCGGTCCGGCGCAACTTCCGGTCGATCGCCGAGGACCCCTCCGCGGGCATCGGGATCCGCGCGATGTCGCTCGTGAAGAACGCGCTGACCGCCGCCACCGCCCCAACCGAGGGCGTGGATCCGCAGGTTGCGCTGACCGAGGCGATCAGCGCCCTCGACCGCGCGGCGAAGGTCGGCGCCATCCACCCGAACGCAGCCGCGCGTCGCAAGTCGCGCCTCGTCCGGAAGGTCAACGCCGCCGGCGTCGGTGCCGCAGCCGCGTCCTCGCACGTCGCGAAGACGATCGGCAAGGCCGCGGCGCAGAAGGCCGACAAGGCGCGCATCGCCGCGTCCAAGGCGGACAAGGCAAAAGGCGCCCAGACCGCGGCCGGCAAGGCCCGGGCGGCGCTGAGCAAGTCGAGCCGCGCCGAGGCCGCTGCGGCCGCAGCCGCAAAGGCGCCGGTGAAGGCTGCCGCGGCGGCCAAGACCCCGGCGAAGCCAAAGGCCGCTACGAAGGCGGCGACGACGGCTGCTGCGAAGCCGGCCGCGAAGAAGCCGGCCGCGGAAGGCCGCGGCAGCCCCGAAGGCCGCCGCGAAGACTCCCGCCAAGCCGAAGGCCACCGCCGAGAAGAAGGCCCCCGCGAAACCGAAGGCCGCCAAGGCCTGACCCCGCGACCGGCCCCGCCCGGCCGTCGATCGACGCCAACGACGCACAGACGCCCCGGGGCGCACAGACACGCCCCGGCGACCCGCCGGGGCGGTGCCATCCGGCTCAGGCGGCGATCCTCTCGGTCTGGAGCTCCATCACGGAATTGACTCGACTATTGCCGAGATCGCATCTACGGTTGTTACGTGACGGACCAGGTCGCTGCTTGCGTGAGATCCGCGACGCTGTCGAATCGAGCTGGTGTGCACCAGTACACTACCTGCAGGATGCGCTACCTGGATCTTGACGCAACGATCGCCGCGATGCCCCCACTCGCCGAACAGGTACGTCTGGCCGAGGTCGCCCTCATTGGGGTCGAGGAGGGCGGACAGGTTCCGGGCAAGATGGCGGTTCATCCTCGGTCTGCGTCGTCGATTGCCTACGCGATGCCGGCCGCCTACGCCGGACGAGATCAACAGGGCCCGACGGCGATCGGTGTGAAATGGGTAACCGTCTTCCCGGCGAACGGCGGGGTGGGATTACCGACGGTCGACAGCCTCATGATCATGAACGACCCCGCCACCTTGGAGCCGACGGAAATCATGAATGGCGGGGCCATCACCGCTGCTCGGACAGCCGCCGTCTCGGGCGTCATTATCCGGCACTTCGCCCCGGAGCTCGCTGCCCCTCCGATAGTCGCGGTCGTGGGCGCCGGCGTACAGGGTCGGAGTCATCTGCCGATGCTCGGTTATCTCGTACCTGGCGCGACCGTACGCATCTACGATCGCCATGCGGACCGAGCCGAGGCCCTTGTTGACGTCGCGGCGGGGACTCCGGGTATCAAGTGGGCGCAGTCGACGAACTCTTCGCGCGACGCCATTGCCGAAGCGGACATCATCATCACCGCCGCCTCGTTCGGCCCGCAGCGTCAACAGATGAGCATCGAGTGGCTTAAGCGTCGCTGCCTGGTCGTCGCGGTTGACTATGACGTCTACCTCTCCGCTGAGGTCGCCGACAGCGCTTCCGTGTTTCTCGTCGATGAGCTAGCAGGATTCCGCAACAGTTGCGAGGAGGGGAGATTCTCGGGCTTCCCCGAGCCGAGTGGCACGATCGGCAGCCGGTTGCAGTCAGGCGCAGACGGGCACACGGAGGAGCGCGCCGTTGTGGCTCACTTGGGGATGGGCCTGACAGACGTGCTCTTCGCCGACGCAATTGCGCGCACGGCGAGATCGATGGGCGTCGGCCTCGAGCTTCCCGCTGGCGAGGCCGCCGCCCCGTAGCCATCTTCCCGCGATGAGCCCACCCATCAATTCGGTCGAGCCGCTCGGCCTAATGAGGGCTGTACCAGTCCGAGAACGGTGCCGTCGCCCAGGCGACAGTCTTCCACGTGGTGTATGTGTCGATCGCCTGCGTCCCGCAGTCGCGGCCAAAGCCGGAGCTCTTGACGCCACCGAACGGCGCCTCAATGGGTGTTGCGTTGTACGTGTTGACCCAAACGTATCCGGAGTCGACCTCGCGGATGAATCGCATGACGCGATCCACGCTCGCAGTCCACACCCCAGCCGCGAGCCCGAATTCGGTAGCATTCGCAAGTTCAATGGCCTCATCGTCGCCGTGAAACGGAGTCACTGTCACGACCGGTCCAAAGATCTCTTCACGGAACACCCGGTGGTGGGGCCGCACGTCGGCGAGGATCGTCGGCGCGTAGAAATGACCGTTGCCGTATGCACCGCCCTCAAGCCGGTGGCCACCGGTGACGAGACTCGCGCCGTCACGGAGACCGACCTCGACGTAGGAGGCGACGCGGTCGAGTTGGTCCTGCGAGATCAAAGCGCCGAGCTGCGACGACTCGTCCAGAGCGGGTAGAACCCGAATCGCTTCGGTCTTTGCCTTCAGCCTAGCTAGGAACTCGTCGTAGATGCTGTCCTCGACGATGAGTCGGCTGCCGGCGTTGCAGTTCTCGCCCTGCGTGTAGAAGATCCCAAATGCGGCGCCGGCCACTGCCAGCTCGAGGTTCGCGTCAGCGAAGATGACGTTTGGGGACTTGCCGCCGAGTTCAAGTTGGACTGGCCGGACGACCTCGGCACGCGCTCGCATGACAGAGCGGCCGGCGTCGGTTCCACCCGTGAAGGCGAGGACATCAACGTCCGGGTGTCCGGCGAGGTGGGCGCCTGCAATCAACCCAGGACCAGTCACGACATTGAATACACCCGCCGGGACGCCCGCGCGAAGAGCCAGCTGAGCAAGAGCAAGGCTCGTGAGACTCGCAAGCTGGGGCGGCTTGAGGACGACGGAGTTTCCGCAGCAAAGCGCCGGCGCGACCTTCCATGCCGTCACGAAGATGGGGAAATTCCAAGGAGTGATTGCGCCGACGACGCCGACCGGGACCCGAAAGAGGAGCCCCAGCTGGTTGCCGGGAAGCGGGAGCGTCTGGCCGACAACCTTGCTTGCCAGCCCCGCGTAGTACTCGAATGCGTCTGCGGTTCCAGCCATGTCCTCGCGGGACTCGCAGATCGGCTTTCCGGAATCTTGACTCTCAAGTCTTGCAAGCGCCTCGCGGTTCGAGCGAACGAGTTCCGAAAGCCGCCAAAGGATGCGGCCGCGGTCGGCCGGGACCGCCCGCGACCAACTCCCGGAATTGAAGCTCCTACGAGCGGCCTCGACGGCACGATCGATGTCGCTATCGGTCCCAGACGCGATCGACGAGAACACAGCCCTCGTGGATGGGTCTTCGACGTCGATCCACTCACCTGACGACGCGGCGAACCACTCGCCGTCGATCACGTGTCCACCAGGACGCTCCAGCGCGAGGTCTCCATTCGCTTGTCCAGCCGACGAAACCGCCGCCATGGTGCTACCTCGCTTTCGGCCACAGTTGATTGTGGCGGTGGGAAGGGACCGCCCGGAACGGTGCCGCCCTCACGGCGTGCCCACGTTTCAGGCGCCGACGCTCGAGTCACGGGGGCTATCACTCCACGACTCGCCCGACACGGGGATCGCCCGCTCGTCCGCCAATGGGCTCCGCCCGGTCAGGAAATCAAGGTCACATCCCTCGTGAGTCTGATTGACGTGATCCACGTAGAGCCGCTCGTATCCGCGCGCGGGTCGCGCGAGCGCCGGTCGCCAGCCGCTCATTCGCCGCCCGATCTCCTCGTCGCTGACGAGGAGATCGATACGCCGAGCGGGCGTATCGAGCTTGACCATGTCACCCGTCCGCACCGCCGCGAGCGGACCGCCCACCGCGGCCTCCGGCGATATGTGGAGAACGGCAGTGCCAAACGCCGTGCCGCTCATCCGCGAATCACTGATACGAACCATGTCGCGCACGCCATGAGCGAGAACCTTGCGCGGCAGCGGAATGCTTCCCCACTCTGGCATCCCGGGCGCGCCTCGCGGCCCGCCGTTCTTCAGGACGAGCACGTCCTCCGGCCTGACATCAAGCGCAGGGTCGTCGAGTCGGACAGCCAGATCATCGTGATCTTCGAAGACGACCGCGCGTCCTGTATGAGTCAGCAATTCCCCCGATGCCGCGCTCTGCTTGAGGATCGCGCCGTTGGGGGCGAGATTGCCAAACAGGACTGCGATTCCACCTTCGGTCTGGAGCGGTCGCTCGAGCGACGCAATGACCTCTCTGTCGAAGACCTGTGCACCCGACACCGCCTCGCGAACGGTCTCTCCCGTGATCGTTTCGATATCTCCGTGCAGGAGGACCTCGAGCTCCTTCAGGAGCGCGGGGACACCGCCTGCGTAATAGAAGTCTTCCATGAGGTAGGTTCCCGCCGGCTTCAGGTTCACCAGTACGGGCGTCTCGCGAGAGATCCGGTCGAAGGCTGCAAGCGGCAGATCCAGGCCTAGCCGGCGAGCAAGGGCCACCAGATGGATGACAGCATTGGTGGAGCCGGACGTGGAAGCGAGCACGCGGATTGCGTTCTCGAAGGCTTGCAGGGTCAATATCCTCGAGATCCGAATGTCCTGCTCGACGATCTGCACGGCCCGGTGACCGACGTACTGAGCGAGTCGAAGCCGATTCGAGTCAACGGCTGGGATAGCCGCGCCTCCAGACGGCGCGATCCCTAGCGCCTCGGCTAGGCACGACATCGTCGACGCAGTCCCCATGGTCATGCAGTGTCCAGGGCTTCGCTCGATGTGATCCTCGAGGTCGCGCCATTGCTCGGAGCTGATCGCGCCAGCGCGGTACTCCGCGTAGTACCGATGAGTGTCGGTTGACGATCCGACATCGCTGCCGCACCACTTGCCGTTCAGGGCCGGTCCGCCAGGCAGCATCACCGTCGGGATGTCGAGGCTCGCGGCCGCCATCAGCATCCCGGGGATCGTTTCGTCGCATGCACCGAGGAGGACAACCCCGTCGATCGGGTACGCCCGGATCGTCTGCTCGACCTCCATGGCGAGCAGGTTGCGGTGCATGAACGAGATGCCGATGGGGCGTGCCAAGTCCGCGCCCATGGTCATACTGGGGAACTCGAGGGGAAACCCGCCCGCCTGCCACACCCCGCGCTTGACGGCCTCTACGAGTTGGCGGAAGTGGAGATGACATCGCGTGAGCTCGCTCCAGTTGTTGGCGATGCCGATCACTGGCCGGCCCTGGAAGTCGCTCTCCGAGAACCCTTGGACCTTCATCGCCGTCCTCTGGAGGAAGCCATCCACCCCGCCCGCTTGAAACCACTCACTGCTGCGATATCGGCGGGCGTCACTCATCGGGTTCTCTACCTCGGCTAGGGCGCACGGTTGTGCCCGTCGTTCTCGGGACTCAAGTCAGAATGTGCCTAAGGAACGTCTTCGTGCGTTCGTGCCGCGGATTGCCGAACAGCTCGGCCGGCGGACCAGCCTCGACCACGACGCCCTGGTCTATGAAGATCACGCGGTTTGCCACGTTGCGCGCGAAGCCCATCTCGTGGGTGACGACCATCATCGTCATGCCGGTCTCGGCCAGCTCTCGCATCACCTGCAGCACCTCATGCACGAGCTCGGGGTCGAGGGCCGAGGTGACCTCGTCGAAGAAGATCAGCCGACGATCCATCGCGAGTTCGCGGGCAATAGCGGCACGCTGCTTTTGACCTCCCGAGAGGTGGGCCGGGAATGCGTCCATCTTGTCCGCCAAGCCCACCCGTTCGAGGACCACCTCCGCCCGCTCGCGTACGAGTTGCTCGGCCAGACCCAGTACCTTCGCCGGGCCCAGCTCCACATTCTTGCGAACGGTAAGCTGCGGAAACAGGGTGAAGTGCTGGAACACCATCCCCATCGCAAGCCGGCGCCGCCGGTAGTCGGCTCCGAACTGGACATGTTTGCCATCGACGCACTCGGCGAAGGGCTGCCCGTCCAGCCAGATCCTTCCATGGCTGAACTTCTCGAGACCGATGATAGTCCGGCACAACGTGCTCTTCCCTGAGCCACTTGGGCCGATCACGACAAGGGCGTCACCCGAATTGATCGAGAGGTCGACGTTACTCAAGACCTCGAGGCTTCCGAAGCTCTTCGACAGGCCCTCGACCTGGACCGTGGGCGGGCGAGAAGCTGAAGATCCCACTTCTTTTCGTCCTCTGGTATCCACGCAGATGGGCCGGTCAGTCCCTTATGATTCCGGTTGTACGTTCGTGGCGCAGCTTGCCGACCCTACCTAGTCGGAGTCTGATGACGTCCGAAGTGAACCTCGACTCGGCGCATGAGCAACGTAACCGGGAAGGCCACCATGAAGTAGATTGCCCCGACCAACGTCAGGATCTCGAGCGGGCGGTATGTCGCGGTCGACACGGTGCGTCCGTTGTACATGAGATCCGCGACCCCCAGCGTAGACACCAGTGACGTGTCCTTGAAGAGGCTGATGCTGAGCGAGATGAGCACCGGCAGGACGATGCGGGTGGCCTGCGGCACGACGACGTACCGCATCCGCTGCACGTAGCCGAGGCCGAGCACATCGGCCGTTTCCACCTGCTCGCGCGGAACGGCCTGGATCCCTGCCCTGAACGCCTCGCCGTAGAAGGCGCCAAGGTTGAGCGTGAATGCGAGCACGACCGCGCTGAACACGGGCAGCTGGATCCCGGTAACGATCGGTAGCGCGTAGTAAACCCAGACCAGCTGGACGAGTGCTGGCGTCCCTCGCATGATCTCGATAAAGATGATGGTCGGGCCACGCACGATGCGGAGCGAGGACAGGCGCGCCAGTGCGACGACGATGCCGAGTGTCAGGCCGAGTGAGATGCTCACGACCGTGAGTTGCAGCGTCATCACAAGGCCCTCCAGCAGGACCGGCATGTACCGTCCGACCATGCCGAAGTCCCACCGATAGCTGGGAGCACTGCTGCCCCCAGCTATCGACGTGAGGACCATCCATATGAGCCAGAGGGCCACGAGTATGGCGAGGCCGACGAGGATCTGAGGCCCGCGGGCACGCATCCGCTGTGCCAGCCCCTCGGGTACCTCGACTATGGCCGGACGGTCGAGGCGACCGTCTTCATCTTGGTGGCGCATGCTTTCCGAGTCCCCAGTGAAGGGCGTTGGTTGCCGCGTGCAACACTACGTGCTCGTGGCCAAGTTGGATCCGGCGGTCGTCCCAGGTCCGGTCACTCGCCCGGGTACTGCACTGCCTCAAGCGCCAAGACGTACGGCGGGATCGGCTCGATGGCGAAGGCGACCGGGTTCACGGCGCCCCACTTCTTCACGGAAACGGCAAGGGCCCCAGTCTTGATGAAGTCCTTGATCTGGATGTTAATGGCCGCAATGTCGTCGTAGGAGTACCCGTGCGGAATCGCATAGGCGATGCCTTCGGCCGTCATCGGCGTCGAGGGGAAGATGATCTTCATTCCGGGGTGTGCGGCCGCGTCTGGGCCCAACCCGGCCCAGTCATCCATTGCCGCGTTCGCCTTTCCGGCCTCCACCGCAAGCCGGCACGAGTCCTGGTCCACGAGCCGCAGCACCTGCACCTTCGGTTCGTAGTTGGTCAGCGAGAGGTCCTGCGCCGAGCCTTGCATCACGCAGATGGTGTACTTCGGGTCGTTGAGCTGTTCCCATGTCGTAACCGGGGTTTTGTCGGGATAGAACGAGAACGCGCTGATCTGACTCATGAGCTGGTCCGTGAACGTGACCGCCAACGCGCGGGCCGGCCGCTGGTTGAGGGCGACGGCGACGTCGAACTGACCGGCCTGAACACCCGCCACGATGTTGTCCCAGCTCGTCGCGACGGGCGTGAGCTTGACGTTGAGCTCCTTTGCCCACTGCGCCATGACATCGATGTAAACGCCTTGCCATACGCCGGTCGTGGGATCCTTCCATACCCACGGCTGAGCGCTCGCCACGCCGATCCGGAGTTCGCCGCGTTCCTTTATGTCGTTAATCAGCGACTTCGGGCCGCTCGTGCTCGTGCTCGAATTCCCGCACGCTGCCACCACCAGGAGTGTCGCCAAGCCCATGGCTGCGACCTTGGACATATTTCGCATCGATCTCGTCCTCCGTGTCTTGCCGTATCCGACTCTGAAATGAGCCGCGTTCATCCTGCCGACCGGCTACGCTCTTTTCGGCACCACTCCCGCTTGCTCGAGTAGTTTCCCGAGCTTTGCCTTGGCCGCGTGGTCAAGCGGCAGGATCGGCGCGCGAGGCGCCCCGGCCGGCTCCCCGATGAGCTCGCAGCCCGCCTTCACTGCGGCGACATAGCTGCCCGATGTCTCGAGGAAGTTGCAGATCGGCCACATGCGAGCCCACACCTCGCAAGCTGCGTCCAGGTCCCGGCGACGGGCTGCCGCGTCAAACAGGGCGACACACAGTTCCGGGATAACGTTCGCAGCGCCCCAGACCGAGGCCGGCGTACCGGCAAGCAGCCCGTAGAGCGTCATGGAGTCCCAACCGTTCATCACGCCGATACGATCGCCGTATAGCTGGATCAGCTCGGTCAGCAAGGCGGCATCACCACTGCTGTCCTTGATCCAGTCGACGCCGTCGATCGCCGCAAGCTCGGCGATCTGCTCCCCCGTCAGACGCATGCCTGTTGCGACCGGGAGGTTGTAGACGATGATCGGGATTCGGATGGCGCCCGCGACGGCCCGGTAGTACTCGACGACAGCATGCCACGGGAGGGGTTCGTAGAACGGCGCGATGACCATCACGCCCGATGCCCCGACGCCTTCTGCGTGCCGGCTGAGCTCAATCGCTTCCTGGGTGCTCAGCGCGCCCGTGTGCGGTGCGACCGGCACTCGGCCAGCTGCCGCCTCGACGACCACCTCGGTCACGCGACGTCGCTCGGCGACCGAGAGTGAAGCGAACTCACCGGTGCTGCCACAGGGGATCAGGCCACCGCAGCCAGCCTTGATGAGGCGATCCGTGAGTCTGGCCAGCGCAGGCTCGTCGATCGCACCGCTCCCCTCCACCAGCGGGGTGACCATCGCGGGAAGAATCCCCTCGAAATCGACTGTCCGTCTCGCCATAGAGACCTCCTTGCCGCCTGGTGGAGCCACGGTCGACACAACTCTTCTCCTGTCTGCTGGAGCGGGACCGTCAGGTCGCGGACCGGTGGCACGTGTCAGATTGCCTGACGAAATAGTCACCCAGCGCGATGGCTCTGTCAAGGGTCTGTACGCGTTCCGTCGAGGGGCGGCAATCCGCTCCGCACCAAGCCCGGATCTAGCGGTGCCCCGGGCTGATTCGGCTGTCGGGACACGAAAACAGGTGCCCTTCTGACTGGGACGATGCGGCTGTTCGAGCAACACCGGCCCAACGAGAAGGACACCCGATAGATGCGATCGTCGCACAGCCTCGGCGACTCGATGCGGTTCATGGCTTCGACGATGACCGCCTGGTGGCCGACGCGGGGCTCGTTCTGCAGGCCGCGCTCCGCCCAGCATCTCGGCCTGTGCGAGTTCGTCGGCGCCCGCCTCGACTTGGTGATGCCCCGGGTCGGGCGAACGCGGGGCACAACTTCCTGACCTTGATCGCCTCTGCGCTCGCAGGGGGTGGCTACATCGACGACGCGGCTATGCTCCGAGCCGGCGGCACGGACAGGGTGTCCTCGGCTTCGCGGCCAAGGCAGCATCAACCCTGGGCACGGCCCAGCGACAGCTTCCGCTGGGCCACGTCCGCCACAGCTTGACCGGCTGACCCGCGAGCTACTGGCGCGGGCCTGGGCGGACGGCCAGGGCCCGAGGCCGATTGTGCGCTCCCGTGCGGTCTCAGTCCCTAGCCTGGCTTCCCGTCCGAGGCGGTTGCGCTGGGATCACCGAACATCGCGTGGCGGGCCTGAATCTGTGCCCGCGCCGTCCCGATGACATGCTCGTTGACGGCGCGGGCGACGATGTCCGGGTCCCCCGTCTTCATCGCCGCGATGAGCTGGGCATGTGTGGCAACTCGGTCGATATCCGGGCGTGTCTCGTAATCGATCCGAAGCATGACGCGAGCCCGCTTCTCGATAACCCCCCAAGTCTGCTCGAGGATCGGATTCCCCGCCAGATGCTGGATGAGCGCGTGGAACTCGATGTGCGCGTGATTCTGCTCAGCGATGCTGCCAGACGCACGGGCCTGGACGATGCCCTGAAGACCAGTCTCAAGCTGTGCCTCAACATCGGGCGAGAACCCGTTCGCAAGCCGCCGCGCCGCAGGGATCTCAAGAGCGGCGCGAACCTCAGCGAGGTCCATCCAGCCCTGATCGTCCAAGCCAGCCACGCGCAGGCCCTTGTATGGCTCGTGGATGAGGATGCCCTCGTGGACGAGCTGGCGCACGGCCTCACGAACCGTCGCTCGGCTGACCCCCAACGCCCCCGCGAGCTCATGATCCTTCAACCTTCCACCGGTCGGAATGAGCCCATCGAGGACGTAGTGCCGGATTGCCTCGGTCGTTGCGCTGAGTCGTGTGCGTGTCGCGACCCGGGGAAACGAATGCAGACTGTCCATACGCGACGGAGATCCGCTCCTTGGTTCAGTCATCCTCCGCTCCCTCGTGATGTGCAGTCGTCATGACCGAGATGCCTCGAGGATCGGCCGACGCAAGACCCAATCTTCGAACGATGGTCCGCCTTCTCGATCCATGGAACCCGCATCGTGCCAGACGACGGTCGCTGCTGACGACTGACATCGTCGAAACGAAGGTACCGGACGGCCCGAGCATAGCGGCTGTCTATTCGTTTCGTCGGCGATATCGGGCCTGAAACCGCGTTCGTCTCCCGGACGGCCCGAGCGAACAATCCGGCCTGCATGCCGACGTCAACCACTCGCCGGATCGACCGGATCGAATCTCGGCCGTCCCAGCGGCCGTCCGCCAAGGCACCTGAACCAGCGATTGCACATGTCCCGAGGCCGACATCGTTGCGGGCAAGCGCGCCGATACCGCGGCGGCGGGGAATGTACGAGTCCTGGCTCGTCTCATCGTCGGGGGCGCCCTGTCATATCGTCGAACCTCAGACCGCGCCCCATCCTCCGTCGATCCGGACGACCGATCCTTGAACATATGTCCCTTCGAGGAGGAAGCGGTACGCCCCGGCAAGCTCCTCGGGGTCGCCGAATCGACGCTCGGGGATGGCTGCCTCGATGGCCTTCGCGGTGTCGGGGTTCGCGGCCAGCCAGGCGGTTGTCAGTTCGGTGGGGAACATTCCGGGCGCGACGCAATTGATGAGCACGCCAGAGCCTCCGAGCTCGGCAGCGAGGGTCCGTGCCCATGCCTCGAGCGCGGCCTTCGTCGCCGAGTACACGGCTCGGCCGGGCAGCCCGATGCGGGCGGCGACCGATGAGATGAGGATGATCCGGCCCCATCGCCGCTCCACCATGCCGGGCAGGACAGCCTTGGCCGCGAGCATCGTGCCCAGCAGGTTTGTGGACACCATGTCCTGCCAGTGTTCGACGGTGCTCTCGAGAAACGGCTCGCGGTGACTTACGCCTGCCGCCGGAATGACAATATCGATGCGGCGCTCCCGCACGCGCTCCCAGGCACCGGCGTCCGTGACATCCATCGGCTCGATCGAGACGCGCTCACCTGTCCGTCGCTTGAACGCTTCCAGCTTGGAGAGCGTACGGCCCACCACGAGCACGTCTTCGACCCCTAACTCGAGCAGCGTCCGGACGGCAACGGACCCGAGGCCACCGGCGCCTCCCGTCACGAGCGCTCGCCTGCCTGTCAGGCTGGCCATCACGAAACCTCCATATCGGTAGCACGGATGCGTTTGATTCCCACGGTCCTTCCGCAGCTAGTTGTCAGGGTCGAACAGACCCGGCAGGTCGACGACGAGACCACGGTGCTGGAGGATGAGACGAGTCGCCTTCAGCGTCGGGCCGACGAGCGGCTCGGTCGAGAACTGATCGCAGACGATCGTGAGCATCTCGCCGGGGCGAGAGAATAGGACCTCGTGGCGGGAGTACAGGCTCGGGAGTCGCACGCTGTGGATCCTGACGTCGCCCACCTTCGCCCCCCGCGACTCCGGTAATCCGCGACTCGTGCTGTCAGTGCTCATCGGCGGTGCCGAGGTCGCGTTGAGAAGCCTGGCAGTCTCCAGGGCGGTTCCTGAGGGTGCGTCCCGCTTCGTGGACGAGTGGGCTTCCACAATCTCGACGTCGCCGAAGTACGGGCGGACCATCTGGGAGCATCGGAACATCAGCTGGCCGACGATGGTCAGGTTCGGGGCGAGGAACACGCCTACCCCCCGCTCCTCGGCAAGCCGGCCCATTTCAGCGACGGCGTCCCGATCGACGGCGGTCGTCCCCAGCACAACGGCGACACCCGCGCGGACCGCCGCGAGACCGTTCGACGCTGCAGGCTCAGAGGCACTGAAGTCCACGAGGACGTCTGCGGGACGCTCGCTGTTCGCCTCCGTGAAATCGCGAGCGATGGTCACACCGGCCGGGCCTGCGAGGCTCAGGGCGAGCCCGACATCACGCCCCACGTCTCGGTGTCCGATCGCACCGACGAGCTCGAAACCATCAGTCGCGAGGAGAGCGGGGATCAGGTTTCGGCCGACCGCCCCTGTCGCCCCGCTGAAGATGACTCGAATCGGCGCCACGTCAGCCTCCATGAGATGCGGGCAATCGCCTGGGGAGCCAATGACCTCCAACTGGCGCCCGGCGCGATCTGCTCCACGCATCGCGTCAGATTGTCAGTTTGTCAGTCGCGCGCCTCCCGGTCAACAGCCTCGCTCGGCGTGACGTCGATCGGCAGAGGAACGACGAGCGAGGCCATCGCTGCGGCGGGAACGGGGCGCACCGGGTTGCGGGCTGTGAACGCTGAGCCGCCGTCGAACCGACCACCGGTACGCGAGGCCAGGGTCCCCGGCAGCAGGCTCCCACAGACCCGGCCCTGGCACCAGCCCATCCCGACCCGGGTCGTGGTCTTCAGCTCGTTGATGGTCGTGGCCTCGTCTGCGGCAACGCGAGCGAGCACCGTTCCGAGCGTCACGTTCTCGCATCGGCAGACAATCGTTTCCGCCGAGGCCAGTTGGTGAAGCTCGGGCGGCGGCGGAAAGAGCATCGGCAGCAGGGACGCGAACTCGCGCAGCCGTCTGAGCCGATCACGGAGCGGCGCTGCAATCCGGACCGCGTCCTGCTCGGAAATCCGGCCGAGCTGGCGGGCCGCGCCCACGGCCGCCAGCTCACCTTCCACCTGCGCGATCTCCGCTCCGCCGAGGCCGCACGCTTCGCCGGCAACGAAGACGCCGCGAGCCGTCGTCTCCTGCCACTGATTCACCCTGGGTACCGGCTGATTGAGACCGTTGTCCCAGGTGAGATCACATCCGGCAAGTCTGGCGAACTCGGTCGAAGCGACAAAGCCATATGAGACACAGAGCAGATCGACCTCCACGCGCCGCTCGGGACGCGTTGGACCTCCGTGACTGCGCCGCTGGCTGATCCGGACCGACTGGATGCCGTCAACCCCCTCGGCTGCGACAACCATCTCACCGAGGCGGATCGGCACCCGCCGCCCGAGCAGCTCGACGACGTAGCCCGCGAGCTCGACGTACCGAGCGGGGTGGCGCAAGGAGCGTGGCAGCCAGCGCCCGATCCTCGGCATCGACGCAGCCTCGACGACTTCCACCACGTCCACACCCGCGCGCAGGAGGTTCGCCGCGGCAACGAGCAGAAACGGACCGGATCCTGCAACCACGGCGCGGCGACCCGGTCGCACGCCCTGGCCCTTGACGAGCGCCTGCGCCGAACCAGCAGTCATGACTCCGGGCAGCGTCCAGCCAGGGAATGCAGCCGGCCTGTCGAACGCGCCCGTTGCCAGGAGGATTGTCCCAGGGGCCAGCCGTTCGACCTCTCCGTCGCGCACGATCCACAGACGCCGTCCCTCGTCCAGGCCGTAGGCGGACCAGCCGAGGCGGAGCTCGGCCTCTTGGGCCGCGCGCTCGATCAGCCGTCTTCCGGCCTCCTGGCGCCGGTCCAGCGGCGCTCCCGGCCGTGGCTGGCGGTAGTACTGACCCCCCGCTTGCAGGTTCTCGTCGACGATGATGCATCGAAGGCCCAGGTCCGCAGCGCAGGCTCCCGCCGCCAGTCCGGCCGGCCCGGCGCCGACGACGACGAGGTCGATCACTGGTCTCCTCCCCTCCGGGTCGTGATCCGCATCCCGTCACGGACGAGCGTCATGCATGCACGACCGCCAGCGGCCCCGTCGATCGTCTCCACGCACTCGAAACAGAGTCCGATGCCGCAGAAGAGCGCCCGCCTCCGGACGCCGTCATCGGTGATCCAGCGTCGGGAGCTCAGGAGCGCCGTCGCAACGGTGTCGCCGGCACTGCATTGGAGCGGGACTCCGTCGATCACGAGCATCACGGCCTCCCGCGCCACGCGGCTCTTCACACGCGTGACCTGGGGCCGATCGTTTGCCTCCAGAACCTCCGAGTTCCGAAGCGCGCCGCTGAGCTTCACGACGCGATCTGGCTGGAAGCGAAGCGCGTTGGCAGGTAGGGCTCCAGCGGGAGGCGCATTTCCTCGCTGGCGATATGCTGGGCCACGACCTCCCCGGTCGCTGCGGCCATCATCACGCCACCCCCTTCGTGCCCGGTGGCAACGACGATCCGCGGAGCGTTGCCGAGCGGACCGATGATCGGCGTGTGATCAGGGGACATCGGCCGAACGCCTGCATAGCTCCGGATCACACGTCCGCTCGCGAGGCCAGGGACGAACTCGACTGCTCGAGCGACCATCTGGGCGAGGACATCGAGGTCGACCAACCGGTCATCGGCGTGCGTCACCAGACGGCTGCTACCTACCAGGATGCTTCCGGCGCGCGTTGATTCGATCACGGTCGCGACTTGGAGGCCCGCGTCCCCGCTCGCGACGGTGCGGAAATACGACGCCTCCATGATCTTGTGGCGTACGGTCACTGGCGCGCCGGCAAGGACTGCGATCTGTCCCTTGCGAGCGGTAACGGGGAGATCCGCAAGGCCGTCTAGGAGAGCCGGGCTCCAAACGCCAGCGGCGGCGACGGCCCACTCGCACGCGATCCGGTGGACAGGCGTCGTCACCGCAACGGGTGCTCCGTCCACGCCGACCTCGATCCGCAGAACCGGCTCGTGGTTGTGCACGACCGCGCCGCGGGCTCGCGCGGCGGCGACGAGAGCGGCGGTAGCAAGTCTTGGCTCGATCTGGGCATCGCGAGGGAAGTAGGCGGCCGCGGCGATACCACCACGCACACACGGCTCGTTCGCCGCAAGAGCACGCTCGTCCAGCCACTCGAATTCGACGCCCTGTGCGGCGAGCCAGGCACACTTCTCCTCCGCGGCGGCAGCATCGGCCTCGTCGGCGAGCAGCATCAGGCTGCCCTTCCGGTCGAACTCGATATCGATCCCAACCGACTCCCGGAGCTCTTCGGACAGCTCGGCCCAGCGCTCGTGACTCCAGCGCGCCAATTGCAGGTCGGCCAGTGTCGGTCGGTCCCAAAGCACAAGGTTTCCCTCGCAGGCGCCCGAAGTCCCGCGGGCGGGGGCATCCCGCTCGACAAGGTGAACGCTCAGGCCGCGCAGCGCGAGCGAATACGCGCACGCGGCTCCGACCACACCAGCGCCGATGACAACGACGTCGGCGGTCAGATGCTCCTGAGAGCGACAGGTGGGAGCAATCACGAAGTTACGGCTGGTCGCGTCGGGCGTTGCCTGGAGCGGTGAGGGGATGCTCATCCTGAGTGGCCTCGCTGTTCGCTTCGTACGACAGCAGCCGGTCGAGCCTTGACGCGGGCCGTGCCGGAGACGATATTATCATTGGATCGTCGGACAATCCGATCATCGAGAGCAACGCGCCCAAGCAAGCATCCCTGAGCCGGCAGTCGATGTCGCCCCCGGCGTCCTGACTTGCTCGAGCTAGGCTCCGGCCAGCCCCTGTCGGCACTTCTGTCGGCACTTTGGTATTCACGCAGGCGAGGAGATCGTGCCATGGCCAACCCGAAGGTTGCACTCGTTGTCGTGTCGAGCCCGTACGAGGCCGGTGGCGAACGAGCCGAGCCGGCCCTCCGGCTTGCGGCCGAGAAGCTCCGGGATGCTGGCCTGGATGTGGCTGCGGCCCCGAGCGTCGTGTGGAATCCTGCTGACGCTGCAGATGCCGCCCGCGCCTGGGCCGGCACGTCTGCCGACCTGCTCGTGATCATCCAGTGCTCGTGGGTCGAGGACTCGCTCCAGTTCCAGCTGCAGCGTGAACTCGATGCCCCGGTCTTCCTGTGGACGCTCCCCTATCCGGAAACCTATGCGCTGGCGTCGGTCAAGCATCTCGCGAGTATCGCGACGCGCACCGGCCTCGTCGTGCGATGGGGCCAGGGCGAGGTCGACGATCCGCGCTTCGCCCAGCGGGTCGCGGACTTTGCCAGGACAGCCGCGGTTGCGAAACGGCTGCGGCGGTCGCACGTCGCGCTGCTGACACCGCGAACTGCGTGGCGGATGTTCGGCCCGATGGACATGTCCTATGACGAGTGGGATCTGGGGTCTCGACTCGGCGTGACGCTCCTGCACCTCGACCTCGAGGAGCTCATCGCCACCGCCGAGGAGGAGAGCGAGACGGAGGCGCGCGCCGAGCTGGAGCGCCACGCCCCCGCCTATGGAAGGATCCTCGCGGCTGACGAGCGGATGCTGTTCTCGGCGAAGGTCTATCTCGCCGCCAGGCGCATCATCGAGCGCTATGACCTCCTGGCACTCGCGGCGGCGTGCTATCCAACGCACTTTGGTCTCGTCAATATCGCGTCATCCTGGCTGTCCGATGAGGGGTATCACTTCGACCCCGAAGGCGACGTCGGCTCGGCGGTTGTGGCAAACGCGATGCTCGCCCTGAAGTCGGCCCCGGTCTCCCTTGTGGAGCCGGTGCTCCTCCGCGAGGACACCGACTCGGTCTTCCTCCGCCACGAGGGATCCGCGCCGGCCAGCCTCGCCGCGTCGCCGTCGGAGGTGCACGTCATCGACCTGGCCGACCAACGCGGGACGCTGATCGAGTTCCCGCTGAAGGCGATGGAGCGGGTGACGTCGGCCAGCCTGTCCGGCCGCGACGGCCGCTACACCCTGCACGTCGGGTCACTCCGTTCGCGAGAAATCCCGCTCACGGAGTGGGAACGCTGGGGCCGCGGCTTCCTCGCCGACGTCACCGCGGCAGAGGGTGGCGCTCGACTGCTTGACCGGATGTTCGAGTCCGGGATGGACCATCACATGCTCCTCCAGGAGGGCGATCTCAAGCCACAGCTGCGCGATCTTGCTGAGCTGTGGGGCATTGAGTTCAAGTCGATCACGGACTAGACCACAGCCAGCGCCGACCCGCTGGGGTTGCGTCACAACGCGCGGGTCGGCGCACACACCGAGGAGGACTCCGTGCTCGAATTCCTGTTCATGCTCACCAAGAACGACACCACGATCGAGGACTGCCTCGAGATCTACGACGAAGTTCGGGACTCGGGTCTTCGATGGGTCGGGTTCAAGGACGTCGGCGTCCCCTTCAGCACGCTTGAGCAGCTGACCCGTCGGATCCAGGCCGACGACCGCAAGGCCGTGCTCGAGATTGTCAGCGTCAGTGCTGCGTCGGAGCTCGCGTCCGCCCGGGCGGCAACGGAACTCGGGGTGGACCTCCTGATGGGCGGCACACGCCCGAACGAGGTCACCCGGTTGCTCGCAGACACCTCGATTCGCTACTTCCCGTTTGCAGGTCGCATCACCGGCCATCCGAGTGTCCTCGAAGGCACGCTCGAGGAGATCACCGAGAACGCCCGTGAGATCACGGCTCTCGCGCGGGTGGATGGCCTGGACCTTCTCGCCTACCGATGGGCCGGCGACGTCCCACGCCTGATGGAGGCAGTCGTGGCCGCGGCGAGCGGACCGGTCGTCATTGCCGGAAGCATCGCCACGGCCGAGCAGATCAGGGCGGCGGCGAATGCCGGTGCGTGGGGATTCACGATCGGAGGCGCCGCTCTCGACCGGGCGCTCGTCCCGGGCGGATCGACCCGCGACCAGGTAGACCACGCACTGGCTGCGGCGATGACATCGGAAGCCCGGGCGAGGTTTCCCGGCTGAAGACCAGGAGACGTTGCCCGCCGCGGGCCGCCAACGATGGGCCCCCAGGTCGATGGACAGACGGAACGAGGAGGAACGCCCAGTGAGTTCGAGCCCCCGGATCATCCGCCAACGCGAGGCCAGGCCATTCATGGAGGGTGACGAATTCTGTCGCCACTACGTGAGCACCGGGAAGATCACGTTCGGGACCTCCTCGCTCCAGCCGGGCCAGCGCGGCGCGGTCGACGCGGGTCACGAGAAGTCCGACGAGGTGTTCTTCTGCATCGCGGGACACGTCCTCATCCACACGGAGGGGAGCGATCACTACGAACTTCTCGCCGGCGATGCGATCGTCATCCCGCCGGGCCTGCCGCACACGCTCATCAACGTCGGCGATGTCCCTGCGCTCATCAGCTGGAGCGCTGGACCGACCCCATAGGGCTCGGAGGTTCGCATGGAGACCGTTCTGGCCGTAGATCTCGGGACGACGGCGGTCAAGGTGGCGCTCATCGACGAACGGGGCTCCGTCCTGGGCAAGGCCGCGCGCGAGTACAAGCTCTCATCGCCGACCGCTCTCGCCGTTGAACTCGACGCGGAGCACTACTGGAGCGCTTTCAAGTCCTCGCTGCACGACGCACTGGCGCAGAGCGGCGCCGACCCAACGCGGATCCGGGCCCTGGGGATCTCGGCCCAGGGCGAGACGCTGATCTGCGCTGATGTCGAGGGCAAGGCGTTGAGGCCCGCTATCGTCTGGCTCGACAACCGCGCCCAGGACGAAGCACAACAACTCAGCCGCGAGTTCGGAGACGAAGCGGCCTACAGGATCACGGGACAGGTCTCCTTTGTCCCGACGTGGCCAGCTGCGAAGATCCTGTGGCTCAGGCGCAACGAGCCCGACACGTTCCGTCGTGTCGGACGCTTCCTCCTGATCGAGGATTGGTTCATTCAGCGGCTCACCGGACTTGCCGTCTGCGAAGGCTCTCTCGTGACCTCGACGACCTACTGGAACCTCACCACTCGCCAGTGGTGGCCCGAGATGCTCGCATTCCTAGGAATCACCGAAGCGCAGCTTCCCGAGCTGCGCGAGTCTGGCGAGCCCGTCAGCACGATTGTTCCTTCTGTCGCCCGCGAGCTCGGTCTCGATCCCGCGACCATCGTCTGCACCGGCGCCCTCGACCAGGCGGCGGGCGCGATCGGTGTCGGGAATATCAGGCCCGGGGTGTTCTCCGAGAACACGGGGGCCGCGCTCGCCGTTTGTGCGACCGTGTCGCAACCGACCTTCGACCCATCACGCCAGATGCCCTGTCACTACCACGGCGCGCCGGGGCTCTACATGGAGCACACCTTCACCACCGGCGGGATGGTGCTCCGCTGGTACAGGGACACGTTCTGCCAGGCGGAAATGGAGAGCGCTCGGCACACGGGGCGCGACGCGTACGACCTGATCAGTGACCTCGCAGCTCAGGTCGAGCCGGGATCCGAAGGTCTGCTGATGCTCCCGCACCTCCAGGGGGCGATGGCCCCCGAGTCCAATCCGAAGGCGAAGGGTGTCTTCTTCGGTTTCACGCTCCGGCACACCAAGGCCCATTTCGCCCGCTCGATCATGGAGGCGATCGCCTGCCTGGTCCGGCGCAACATCGAAGTCGTCGAGGGCCTCGGCATTCCGGTTGAGGAGGTCCGGGTGTTGGGCGGCGGCGCGCGCAGCCAGATCTGGAATCAGATCAAGTGCGATCTCATTGGCCGACCGGTCGTGACCACGGAGAACGAGGAGGCGGCCTGCCTGGGTGCCGCGATCCTGGCGGGACGCGCCGTGGGCATCTTTGGCAGTCTCGAGGACGCCGTCGACCGGATGGTCGTCCTCAAGGAGCGCCTGGACCCGGACCCCGATCGCCACGCCCGGTATGAGGCAACGTATCGGGCGTACTGCGGCCTGTATGACGACCTCCGCCCGACGTTCGAGCGGACCCGGCCCTAGGCTCGGTCCGGCCACCGGCCTGCAGGCGGCCGTGGTCCCCCATTTCGACAACGCCGAGGGCGGCACCCACGACACCCGGTTTTGCTACGTCGGCGAGCGCCGATTGGGAATCCTCGAACGAGCGCTCCCGGAAGGGTCGTTCATCCTCGGGGTCGACAGCCACACCGCCCTCGTCCTCGACCTCGATGCGCGGACCGCCGGCGTGTTCGGCCTGGGCGGGGTCACCGTCCGGGCCGATGGGCGCAGCGCGGTCTTCCCGAGCGGCAGCGAGGTCCCGATCGACGCGCTGGCCGAGGTGGGCCGAAGCCGGGCAGCCGGGGAGCCCGTCGATGTCGGCTGGGACCCAACCGCGATGGGCATCTCGCGCGGCTCGGGTCGGCAGGATCCCACCGAAAGCCCGCTCCGGGACGAGGTCGCTCGCCTCGAAGGCGCCTTCGTCGACGCGCTCGTCCGGCGAGACGTCCGGAGCGCGGTGGCTGCGCTCCTCGATCTCGACCTCGCCATCGAGGCGCGGACCCGCGCCGGCGAGGACAGCCCCGACCTGGACGGCGCCCGGGCGACGTTCCGGGCCCTCATCGCCCGCCTCGGCGAGACCGCCGTGGATGGCGTCGGCGACCGACGCGAGACGCTCGACTCGTGCGTCCAGGCACTGCTCGACCTCCGGGCGAGCGCCCGCGCATCCCGCGACTGGGCGACCGCGGACCTCATCCGCGACCGGCTCAGCGCCGCCGGCGTCGAGGTCCGCGACGACCCCGATGGCTCGCACTGGTCCCTGGAGGAGAGGGTCGGGCGCTGAGGAGCGGGCTCGACCCAGAGGTGGCGCAAGCCGGCCGCCACCTCCAGCCGGATCGAGGGCCTCGAGTCGTCGGGCCTGGAGCCCTTGCCGCGGGACGCTCGTGGTCCGCCCGCGCCGGGCGCAAGCCAGACACGATCGTTCCATCGTGTTTGTCCCCGCAGGTCGGTCGTGCTGGCCTCATGGCGGGATTACCTGATCGCCCTTTTCGGCGGGTGCCACAATCGTGGCCGCACAGGTCGCCTCACGCCGCGGTGAGTTCCACGGAAGGTCCGGCTCATATCCTTCGTCAAGAACGGCTGGCGGCAGGCGTCCAGACTCCAGAAGGCCGTGATCGTCGTCGCCGGGCTCGTCGCCCTCGGCGGGATCGGGTCGCTCGGGCAGCCCTCAACCTCGCCCGGTCTCGATGCCGCCTCGGCACCGACGGCTTCACCATACCCGTCTCTCATGCTCACAGCAGCGGCCACCCTGCTTCCGAGCGCGGCGCCCGCCCCGACCGCGGCTCCGACTCCTGATCCGACGGCGACGGCGGTGCCTACCGGGGCCCCGGCACCGGTACCCACAACCACCCCGACGCCCACAACCACCCCGACGCCGACGGCCACCCCGGCGCCGACCGGCGCGCGCCTCCAAGTGGACCTGGACACCTGGTGCGACACGGCCCTCTACAGCTGCGCATCGGCATACGTGGGGTGGTCCGGCTCCGTTCCGATGCTCAAGCAGACGGTGGACATCACGCAGCTCGGCCGCACGACCTTCGCGGCACTCGCTTGGGACGGCGGCTACATCGGGGTCCAGAACGGCGGCAACGCGGTCAGCGGGAAGGTCGGTCCCACGACCGTCTTCAGCCTGGGCGGCACGGGTGTGACGATCCGCACGCTGCCGGACGGCACGCCAAACCCAAACTGCGAGGGTGGCTTCGACACGGGCGCCGGTGCCAGCTGTCGCATCCACCTGGAGCGGCAGATCCTGAACGGGGACCGATACGTCTACCGCGTGACCCAGGTGACCGACGGCTGGCTGCGCGGCGAGATCGTGCTGCCGGGCGGCAGCCTCCTCTGGATCGCTGACCTCAAGCCCGGGCCTGCTGCTCCCGCGAGCTTCACGCGCCTCTACAACTTCATCGAGTACTTCGGTCCCAGGATCTTGGCTGCTGTCGACGCGCCCACGTCGACGGTCACATTCTCGCGACCCGGTGACGGCATCGAGTTCAGCCGGGTCAGCCGCGTCGGTGGCGTGTGCGCCGATGCCCACCTGAACGACGCGCCCGTCGGCATCTCGCTAACCACGTTCGGCATCGGGGACTGTGGCTAGGGTGAGGTTCTGCACCGCCCACTAGCAACCCCTCGCGCCCCTGGACCAGCCTCGGTGGGCGACCATCAGTTCATGGTGGTTGTTCATCGAGGGGGATCGTCAACGAGTGCCGCGTCGTCGTAGCGGTACGCTGACACCCAAACGCCCGGTGCCACGACGGGCTCGGGATGCGACCCTCCCCACCTGGACGTGAGGTCGGCTAGTGTCGCGATTCGGAAATGGCTGGGCGCTTGCGGACCGCCTTGGCGAGGATCTCGTCGGCGGTCTTGACCCAGGCGAATGGGCTGGCTCCGGCATTCCAGTTGGGGGCAAAGAGGTCGATCCGCGCGATGAGCTCCTTGACCGATCCGAAGCTGCCCCGGCGGATCGCCCCGCGGGACAGGATCCCGAACCACGTCTCGATCTGGTTCAGCCACGACGCCGAGGTCGGGGTGAAATGGAAGGTGATCCGCGGGTGACGGTCGAGCCAGGCCCGGACGTCGGGCGTCTTGTGGGTGCTGACGTTGTCGAGGACGACATGGAGCTCGCCGCTCGGGTAGGCCCGCTCGACATGACGGAGGAAGGCGAGGAAATCGGCCCCGGTGTGACGCGCCCGGGCTTCGGTGGTGACCTTGCCGGTCGCCACCTCGAGCGCGGCGAACAGACTCGTCGTCCCGTTGCGCTTGTAGTCATGGGTGTGGCGCTCGACCTGGCCGGGCCGGAGCGGCAGCATCGGCGCCGTCCGATCAAGCGCCTGGATCTGGGTCTTCTCGTCGAGGGACAGGACGATCGCCCGCTCGGGCGGGGCGAGGTACAACCCGACCACGTCGCGGACCTTCGCCTCGAGCTCGGGGTCGGTGCTGAACTTGAACGTCTCGGTCCGATGGGGCTTGAGACCGACGCTCCGCCAGATCCGCCAGACGGTCGTCTCGCTCATCGTCAGCCGGTCCGCCAGCCGGCGGACGCTCCAGTGGGTGGTTCCGTCGGACGGTGGCTCGAGGGTCAGGGCGATGACCTGATCGCGGTCCGCCCGGGAATAGGTCGGCGGGCGTCCCGGGCGCGGCTCGTCGGCGAGCCCGGCCAGGCCGGCGCGGGCGTAGCGGTCGCGCCACAGCAGGACCGTCATCGGTGCCACCCCGACCTCGGCGGCGATCGTCCGGTTCGGCATCCCTTCCGCCGCGCACAGGACGATCCTCGCGCGCTGGACCAGTCGCTGCTCCGTCGTCCTCGCTCGCACGAGCGCCCGGAGGATCTCGAGATCGGACTCGTTGACCGACAGTGGAGGCGCGGGATGATTGGCCATGCCGAGAATCGTAGCTGCGATCGTCATAATCGTTTAGCTATTTCCACAACGAGACACTAATCGGTCGCGGTGGCCGTGGGCCAACTCAGCGGCTAACTGGGCCCCGCCCGCGCCGACACGCCGTTCCTCCTTGCGCGGGAGACCTCGGCCGGCGGGTCAGGATCGATGTGCTCGACCCAGTCGTCGCCCGGAGCGGGGACCGACGTAGTCGCCGTCCGCGACCACGATCTGACCATTTAGGACTACTGAGGCGATCCCCTCCGGCGACGCCGTGGAGTCCTCGAAGGTGGCGGCGTCGCGGATCCGAGCGGGGTCGAAGACAACGATGTCGGCCGCCATGCCCGGGGCGATGACGCCCCGGTCCGCGAGGCCGAACGTCGCGGCCGGCAGGGATGTCATCCGCCGGACCGCCTCGGCGAGCTGAAGGATGCCGAGCTCGCGGCTGAACCGCGCAAGGATGCGAGGGAATGTGCCGTACGTCCGTGGATGAGGCTTGCCGCCCACGCCGGGCGGGAGACCGTCCGAGCCGACCATCGTGAACGGGTGACGAAGGGCGACGATCAGGTCGTCCTCGCTCATGTGGTGGACGACCATGCTCGCCTGGAGGTTCTCGGATCGAAGGACGTGGATCAGGGCCGAAAGCGGCCCGTCGCCTCGCCTGGATGCGATCTCGGCGATCGAGAGGCCATCGTGCGTGTGGCTCCCGGAGGACGCGACGACGATACCGTCCCACCCGGCCCCCACGACGAAGTTCTCCCACGTGTCGCTCGGGGCCGACAGGTCCTCGCGCAACCTGGCGACATCACTCGGGGTCTCGAGACGTCGCAGCACCTCGCGATCCCCTCCCTCCTGGAACCACGGGGGAAGGATCGCCGTGAGCATCGTGCTGCCTGCGGTGTAGGGGTAGACGTCATGGCGAACGTCCAGCCCGCGCTCGCGAGCGGCGTCGATCAGCTCGATCGCCCGTGGCATCGCGCCCCACGCCGCACGGCCGGCGGTCTTGAGGTGCGAGATCTGGACCTGACGACCGGTCCGCTCGCCGATCTCGAGCGCCTCGGCGATGCTCCGCATGACCTGGGGGCCCTCGCCACGCATGTGCGTCGCGTAAAGGGAATCGGCGGGGAGGGCGTCGACGAGCGCGACGATCTCGTCGGTCGTGGCAAAGAGGCCGGGAGGATAGATCAGGCCCGTCGAGAGGCCGACGACGCCGGCCTCGACCGCCTCGCGGACGAAGGAGCGCATCATCTCGAGCTCGCCTGCATCGGGCGCACGATCGGACATTCCCAGCACCGCGATCCGCACCGCGTGATGGCCGAGGAGCGGGACGTAGTTCGTTACGTACCCCCGCTCGTCCGTCGCCTCGAGGAGCTCGGCGAAGCTCGTCCACGTCCACGGCAGCGGTGGGAAGAGCCGCCGGCTGTACGTCTCGAAGACCGTCCTGGTCGCGGCCACGTGGGCGCCAGGCTGAAGCCGCAGTTGCCGACGACCTCCGTAGTGACGCCCTGCATGATCTTGGACGTGTCGTCCGTCTCGAGGAACGGGGCGTTGTCCGCGTGCGAGTGGACGTCGATGAACCCGGGGCAGGCGGCGAAGGCCGAGCCGTCGATCACGAGGTAGCGGTCGCCGGCAGCGTCCCGGGCGCCTCGACGGCGGAGATCGTCGGACCGTCGATCCGGATGTCCGCCCGACGGGACGGTGCGCCCGTCCCGTCGATGAGCTCACCTCTGGCGCGCCCGCATCGCCTCCCGGACCTCGATGATGGCCGGTTGCCCGCACTGCGCCCGCGCTGCCGGCAAGGGCGGCGTGGTGCGGCAGGACGCGCAGGGCGCCACCAAGAGCGCCTGACGCACTAACCCCGCCCTCGCTTGACGACTACTCTGCTTCTCACGAGGCTGGCCTTCCAAGAAGGAAAGGAGCCGAGGCATGAGCGAGGGATTGAGCGGGGTGGTAGCCGCACGCACCGCCGGGGCACGGGTGGCCTGATGGCGAAACAATCAGGGAAGGCAATCCGGGCCGCGTCAGGCGGCAATCTCATTGGGCCTTGGCTCGCCCAGGCGCTCGCTGATGGCAAGGCGGTTCTCGGGACTTCGGCGACCCGTCAGACCATCACCTATGTCGGCGTCGGGCACACCGAGAGCTTCGACGACCCCGAGGAGTGGGTTCGCGCTGACTTCTGGGCTGAGCTGATCTACCGCCTCAAGTATCCCGAGCAGCGGATTGCCATCGAAGTGCCGGTGCCGGACCGCGTGCCTGGTGACTACGCCGACCTGGTGGTCTGCCAAGACGACGCTCGGACGCGGCCCTTCATCGTCGTGGAATGTAAGGCCGATGGCATCGGTCAGAGCGAGTTCGAGCAGGCCGTCGAACAGGCCGTTGGCAACGGCTCGGGTCACAAGTTCCGCGCCGAGTATGTGGCCGTCGTCGCGGGCCGCAGTCGGCGTGTCCTTGACGTGTCGGACCGCTTCGGCATCCTCGAACGGGTCAAGAACGAGGTCGCCGACCTTCCCGCCGACTACAAGGACCCCGCGGCCTATCGGCTTCGCAAGTCGGCCACTCCGGGCGACCCCTCCGACCTTCGCCCGGCGACCAAGGAAGAACTCATCACCATCCTGGAGAAGTGCCACGACGCTCTGTGGGAGGGGGGTCGGCTGTCTCCGCCTCAGGCGTTCAGTGAGCTGTGTAAGTTCCTCTTCGTCAAAATCGCCGACGAGAAGAAGGCCCGTAAGGTCGGCGAACCCTATGAGGTCCAGATCAAGACCGGCGAGACAGCGGACGCCCTCGCTGCACGCATCCACACCATCTACCAGGCTCATCGCCGGTCCGACCCCGACATCTTCACGGAGGACCTGCGCGTCGGACCGCAGAAGATCCGCGTGCTCGTCGAGCACATCCAGTCCACGAGCTTCGGCGGAAGCGACCTCGACGCCAAGGGCATCGCCTTTGAGCGCTTCATGGACAGCTTCTTCAAGGGCGGCTTCGGCCAATACTTCACGCCGCGCGAGGTGGTCAGCTTCGCCGTCGCAATGACCGATGTGGAACCCGACGAGTGGGTCGTTGACCCGGCCTGCGGCTCCGGCGGATTTCTCCTCCACGCCCTCGAAGATGTGCGGCGCAAGGTTGACGGATACGCGACGCCTGGTAGCGCCGAGCACTACCAGATGTGGAACGACTTTGCGACCAAACGGCTCTTCGGGATCGAGATCAGCGAAGAGATTGCCCGCATCTGCAAGATGAACATGATTCTCCACGGCGACGGCCACACGAACATCGTGGCGCACGACGCGCTGGTCCGGCCCGCTGTCCTCCTGTCCCTCAACCAGGGCCTCCGCATGGGCAGCTTCGATGTCTTGCTGACCAATGTGCCGTTCGGGGCGGGGCTGACGCTTGACGAGCACCCCTACCTGGCTGAGTTCCGCTATCTCGGCAACACTGAGGTCGTCACCAAGACCAAGGGAACGGTCCGCAAGCCGCGCAAGAGCCAGAAGAGCGAGATCATCTTCTTGGAGCGGATCGAGCAACTGCTGCGACCCGGAGGTCGTGCCGCGATTATCGTCCCCGACGGCATCCTCACCAATGCCAGCACCGGCTATGTCCGCGACTTCCTGCTTGGTCATTTCCAGATCAACGCGGTCGTCAGCTTGCCCGTCGAGGCGTTCACTCACTACGGCGCGAATGTCAAGGCGTCGGTGATGTTCCTTCGCAAGCTCGACAAGGGTGAGTCGCCCAACCCCGACGCCCCGGTCTTCTTGGCAGAGGCCGCGAGCGTCGGCTACGACGCAACCGGACGCGCTGCGCCGAACCAACTCCCGGACATCCTCGCGGCCTACCGGGAGTTCTGCCGCGACCCCCGGCGCAACCTCGTCGAGGTGCCCGACCTCGGCTCACCTGCGAGCGAGGACGAGGGCGATGAGTAGCGTCATCGCGCCGATCCAGGTCACCGTCGCCCGCCAGGGCGTCCTCCTGCGACGAGGCGACCCGCGCCACATCCGGCTCTCCGTCGAGATGGCGACGAGCTACAAGGCCCCGCGCTTCGGTCTCGTTCCTATTGGAGAACTGCTGACCGAGGAAATCACCTACGGCACCTCGGAGCGCACGAGCGCCGAGGGTGTCGGCTTGCCCGTCCTGCGGATGAACAACCTGACCATGGATGGTTGGGACATCACGGACCTGAAATACCTCGAACACACCGACGCGCCCGCCGACCTCCTGCTGAGCGACGGCGACCTGCTGGTCAACCGCTCCAACTCTCTGTCCCAGGTCGGCAAGGCGGCGGTCTTCGACCTGACTGGGGAGTGGGTCTTCGCATCCTTCCTCTTGCGTCTGCGGGTGGATGTGAGCCGCGTTCTGCCGGACTTCTTGGCGCAGTTCCTCAACTCGCCGTCGGGCCGACTCCAGGCGGAGCGGTTGGCACGCCCGATCCTCGGCATGGCGAACATCAGCCCGACGGAGCTGCGTTCCATCCTCGTGCCGCTGCCCGACCTCGCGGAACAGGCTCTCCTTCTCGCGCCGCTGCGTGCGGCCCTCGACGCGAAGCGCGACAAGCGACGCCAGGCCGTTGAGCGCCTGGTCGGGATCAACGCCGAGATTGCGGCGCTTGTCGGCGCGTTGCCCGACAGCCCGGCTTCTCCGACCTTTGCCACGACCGTCGCCGGCCTGCGCGCCGCCGGGCGCATGGGCGCACAGTTCTTCCACCCCGAGCGCGCGGCGGCTCTCAATGCCCTGCGAGCCATGCCCGGCGTCTCTGCGAAGCGTCTTGACGCGGTGGCCGACCTCACCGATGACCGCACAGGCTCCGACAATGGCGTTCCCGCGCTGGGCCTCGCAGCCATCGAACAGGGCACCGGTCAGGTCGTCGGCAGCACCGATGACCCTGCGGGTGGCCGTCGCTTCGAGGCGGGCGATGTGCTGGTGAGCCGCCTGCGCCCGCGACTCAACAAGGTCGCGGTGATGACACGAAGCGGGCGGTGCTCGCCCGAGTTCTTTGTGCTGCGCCCCAAGCCCGGCATCCTCCCGGACTACCTCGCCGCAGTGATGCGCTCACCACTGGTCATGCGCCAGTTCGTCCACATGAACACCGGCAACACACACCCGCGCGTCGCGGAGGAGGACATGCGGACCGTGCTCATCCCGGTCGCGGACATGTCCGTCCAGCAGCAGCTCGCCGCCAGCATGAGCGCACGCAGCACCGACGCGGCGCGTCTGCGAACGGAAGCGGAGACAGATTGGGCGAACGCGTCGGCTGCCTTCGGGTCCTCCCTACTGAGCTGGGACGCTGCCGGAAGGGCGCTCGGCGATTGACGAGCGCATCGCCCTCACCGTTGATGAGGGTCACGGAAATCAGCTAACGATGGACGGACCTCGATGGCAGAGTAGCGACAGACGGGAGGGAGCGACCTGTGACCGGAATAGTCAAGAAGCGCGTCTCGGATCTCCACCTCGACGGCACCAATCCACGACATGACCCGGTGTCTGGCGAGCGTGAGGCAATCGAGGCGCTGCTGGCGAAGGAAGGCGCCAAAATCACCGCGCTCGCCTACCACATCGCCACCAAAGGTCTGAGTCCGATTGACCTGCCGCTGGTGGTCGAGGAACCCGCCGGCGTCTTCGTGGTGGTCGAGGGCAATCGGAGACTGGCTGCCCTCAAGTTGCTCGCCGATCCAAGCTTGACGGCGCGGGCGGACTACGCGAAACGCTTTGGCTTGCTCAAGAAGAAGATGACCTCGCCGATCTTCGAGGTCTCCTGCTATGTCGTGGCCACGAGAGACGATGCCAAGCCCTGGCAGGAAATCCGACACAGTGGCGAGCAGGACGGACGCGGGGTCGTCCGGTGGGATGCTGAGGCTACTGCCCGCTTCTTCGGTATCGGAAAGACGGGCAAGCATGTCGCTGATGCCATCACCCTGATTGACGAACTGCGGAAGGTCTATCCGAAGAACGCGGCGCTCCAGACGGATCTCGACACAATCCGGGGGAAGCGCCTCACGACTCTCGGACGCATCCTCGGCGACCCAGATGTCCGTGACCGGTTCGGCCTTGTCCTCAAGCCAACGGTCGTCAGCCACTACACGAGCGCCGATCTCGAAGCGCTCTTCTCTCGCATGGCCGCCGATGTCGCTTCGGGAACCATCACTGTGTCCGCGGTCTTCAAGAAGAAGGACAGGACCGACTACCTGACCAACATCGGGGCGGTTCTACCTGACCCGGCACGGCGAAAGGCTCGCGCCACCGCGCTCGCGCCGATTACCAAGTCGGCACCCGCGCCCGCCCCTGTGGCCACGGCTCCAACGCCCGCTCCTATGCCGACCGCGCCGACGCCGGCTCTCGCGCCCGCTCCAACGACGGCGAGACCGGCCCCCCAGCGATTGTTCGAGGGGGTGACCCTCAACAAGCTCGGCGGTCGTATCCCCGGCGTGCTCGACGAACTGCTGCGGCTCGACCCTGACAGATTTCCGAATGCGTCAGCGGCGCTGATGCGTCTGGTGCTCGAACTGGCTGTGCTAACGGTCTTCGACAAGAACACCTGGCCTAAGACAACCGCAACCACGGGGAAGAACCCGAGGGACCTGAGCCTGGCCGAGATGGTGAGAGAGTGTCTGGGCAAGCTCGACCCCGGGGGGAAGGACCTCCGCTACCAGCCAATCCGGGTTGGCCTGTCGGACCCCAATAGCATCGTCGCCGTCAGAACGCTCAACGCCTGGCTCCATAACCCCTACTTCCGACCCACCGATCTTCGAGCCATCGCGGCGAACTACTCGCCCTTCCTCTCGGGTCTTGAGGGCTTGGTGCCTTGAGCGTTCGGTTGATGCGGCCCACAAGAGTTGACACTTCACACCTGCCCGCTCCGATGTTGGTCTGACGGACGAAGCAGCAGGAACCTGACGATGCCAGCACGCGACATCAGCCCACTTCGCTACCCGGGAGGCAAGGGTTCGATTACGCCCTTCTTCCGCGCGCTCCTGGCCGCTCAGAAGGAGACGCCCGAGGTCTTCGTCGAGCCGTTCGCAGGCGGTGCTGGCGTTTCGCTTCGTCTCCTGTTGGAGAGCCGGATCTCGCGCATCGTCCTCAATGACCTCGATGCTGGCATCGCCGCCTTCTGGCGTTCGGTCTTTGACCGCACGGACGACCTTGTAGCTCTGATCGAGAAGGCCGATGTCTCGATTGCCGAGTGGCACCGCCAGAGCGCGGTGCGGGCGCTGCCGCGCGGCTCGGTGGACGACCTGGCGCTCGGCTTTGCCACCTTCTTCCTCAACCGCACCAATCGGTCGGGCATCCTCGACGCGCGGCCCATCGGTGGTCTTGACCAGACTGGGCAGTGGAAGCTCGATGCCCGGTTCAATCGGCCCGTGCTCGCGGATCGCGTGCGCGCTCTCGGCGTGCTGCGCGACAGCGTGACGGTGACCGAACAGAACGCCGTAACCCTGGTCGCGGGCTTCCTCTCGCCCGAGGCTTTCATCTACGCCGACCCGCCGTATCTCGTGAAGGGTGGAGACCTCTATCTGGACGCGATGACCTGGGCCGACCACCAGAAGCTCGCGGCGAGCCTGGCGCGTTCACGCGGTCTGTGGATGGTCACCTATGACCACGATGCAAAGGTCGCCGACCTCTATCCGGCCTTCCGGCGCGCCGAGTTCGCCCTGGCGCACACAGCCGCCCGCCCACACATCGGCAAGGAATACGCGGTCTTCAGCGATCGAGTGGACATCCCCGCTCTCGACGGCTTGGGGCACGACCCGGCGTTCGTCGCCTGACCCACGGCGAGAAGACATCGGCCCCGTCGCCGTCGTCCACGGCGACCAACGGACTGCTCTGAGTCACTCCGAAGGTCTGACCCGTCATCGGCGCGCGGAGCGGGGCCAAGACGACGCTACTCCCGGTCGCTTATCGCTCGCTTATCGCGGGGTCGCCACCGTGCGCCGCTTTCCATCCTCGGCGCAGGCCGCTACGCTCCCGACGGCCGCTGCCCACCTCAGCGCACGCGACCACCCTCGAACCCCCTCTTCCCACTCCTGGACTTACCCGCCCTCGTTCGACCATGCGCCGTGTTGCGCTCCGATGGTCGCGTTGTACTCCGCAGTCCGGCATTCGATCCGCTGGTACACCCTGACGACGTGGTCGCTGCGGTCGAGCCGATTGTCGAAGTGCTCAACACGGCAGCTCATGCCCTCCTCCACATCGTCTTCGACATCGAGATCGACGCCGTCCGCGTCTTCGGTTCACCGTCGCGTTTTGTCTACCGGGAGGCGATCGACGGGCTCGAGAGCTCTGACTACGCAGTCATGGTCGACACCGACGCCGCCGACCAGCCACGCGAGTTACGACCGGACACGGCCGCCCAAGACGCCGCGGCCGCGGCGAGTCTGGCGCTCGCCAACCCGGAGGTCGCCCGATGCCTCCGGTTGCTCGCGCAACACGTGACCTGGGCCGGCTGCGCAACATCGTCGACATCGTGACCGCGGAAGTCTCTCGTGCCGAGATCGTCCAACGCGGATGGACGCCGCCTGGTGAAATCGCGCGATTCGAGGAGACGGCCAACGATCCACGTCTCGCGGGTGACGACGCGACCCACGGGATGCCCGCGAACCCACGGCGCTGGCCGAGCCCAACGCCGATGCAGAAACACGAAGCCGGAGATCTCGTGTACGGCCTCGCTGGGTCCTGGTTGCAATGGGTCGCCGCCGGAAGACCGCGAACATGAACCTACCGATCCGCCGCGTGGGTCCGTGGTCGGTCGGGCACTCGCGCCAACCCTAGACCAGCGCAGCCAAACTGACCGGCTGTCCGGCGGGGTCCGAAAACGACCCCGCGTTTCGGGCCGGTCCGGGCGGGGGCTCTCCGCCGCACGAATGAGGGGCCGATTCGAGGCTGCCCTTATGGGACGGGGGGGGCCGCCCGCCGCACGCCATCGCGGAGCGATGGCGATGCCCGGCAGTGCGTCAGGGCCCGAGGCCAGGCGGATCAGACACCGTCCACCCATCGTGTCGGCGCTCAGCCATCGATCCTCTCCGCCGGCCGGCCGCTGAAGCGCTGCCAGCGCTCGATCGTCACCTGGACGTAGCGCGGGTCGATCTCGAGGCCGAGACAGCGCCGGCCGAGCAGTTCCGCGGCGATGAGCGTGGTGCCCGAGCCCAAGAAGGCGTCGTACACCGCCTCGCCTGCCTCGAGGTGGTTGCGGATCGGGATTTCGGAGAGGAGGACCGGCTTCTGCGCCGGATGGTCGAACTTCTCCTCGGTCGAGCCGCCCATGATCATCTTCGGGCTGGGCGCCCGCCAGATCGTGCTCTGGTCGCGGTCGCCGTGGAAGAGATTGGGGACGCCCGGCTTGCGGATCACCCAGCAGGGCTCGTGACCCCAGTGGTACCAGCCCCGGCCCATCGCGAAGAGGCCCTTGTCCCAGATCACCTGCGACGCGATCTCGAAGCCGATCCGCTGGAGGCCGGCCGCGACCTCGGCCGCGTACACGCCGGCGTGCCAGACGTAGCCGACCTCCAGGCTGGGGACGAGGGCGTAGGCGTCCGACCAGTCCACCCGGGTGTCACCCGAGAGGGTCGTGTTCTGGTGGCCCTCGATCCGCATGTACGGCTTCTCGGCCGGGCCGAGCGCGTTGTACAGGTGGTCGCGCCAGGTCGGGTCGAGGCTGACGCCGTACGGCGGATCCGTCGCCAGGAGCCGTGGGGTCGCGCCGCCGAGCAGGCGGGCCACGTCGTCGGGGTTGGTGGCGTCGCCGCACAGCAGGCGATGCTCGCCGAGCACCCAGAGGTCGCCTGGCTTGACGTACGGCTCCGCGGATGGCTCCGGTATGTCGTCGGGGTCGGTGAGGCCGGGCTTGCGGGCACCCAGGTCGCCCAGCAGCCGCAGGAGACCGGCGTCGTCGACGGTCACCTCGGCGAGCAGCTCGTTCAACTTCGCCTCGTCGGTCGTCGCCATGGCGCCGATCGGATCGAGCGTCGCCAGGACGAGGGCCTCCTCCTCGGGCGAGAGGTCGACGTACAGGACGGGCACGGAGGGCTCGTTCCGGCTGATCGCCAACGCCACCCGCGCGTGGCCGTCCACCACGAAGCCGGTCCGCTGATTGACCATGACCTGCTGGACCCAACCCACCGTGTCGAGCGCGCCGGCCAGCGCCGCCTGCTGGTTGCGCGGATGGAGACGCCAGTTGCCGGGATTGGCGAGGAGCTGGTCAGGCGCCTCCTCGCCGGAGCCCGTGATCCGGTTGCGCCAGGCCGCCGCCAGGGGTCGCGGCGCCGCCTTCGTCGTCATCGGGCGACCCCCGATCTTTGGCCTTGCATCGTCGCGCCCACGGAGTGATGGATGTGCATGCGATCGCCAGATCGGCGGCCGCGAGCGAAGAGGAGACGCATATGAAGGGTCAGTCGAGCGAAATAGCCGCCGCGATGAGGGCGCAGGACGCGATCGACACCTCGAAGGCGGGCACTCCGCAACGGCAGGTTGCCGTCGAGCACATGCAGGCCCTCCAAAGGATCTTCGCCAAGCGCAACCGGGCCGACCGGCTCGCGGGAAGGAACTGAACCATGAACGTCTCCACAGACCTGCGCCGATGCATCGGATCGGCGAAGTTCGGGATCGAGGCGCATGAGGCGCGCGTCAGCGACTTCCCGACCCAACCCAGCCAGAAGGACGGCCTCGGCCGGATGTGCAGGCCCCACTGGACCGAGTACACGCGGGCGCTGCGGAAGGCGAAGGCGCAGGGTGCTACCGAGCCGACCGTGCAGTCGCAGGCAGCCGCCAGGGTCGCGACGAACCGCGCGGCTCGGGTGGCCGCCGCCAAGCCGGCCAAGAAGCCCGAGCCGATCCAGACGAGGCCGGCGCGGCGACCCCGCGCAATCGAGCCGGAGGCCGGTTCCCAGGGCGACGCCGGATAGCCCGGCCGCCACCAGCCGGACCTCGGGCCCTGGGCGCAAGTCCGGGGCCCTTCTTCGTGGGCTGGCGTCAGTGGCCAGGCGCTCACTCATCGCGGCACGTGGGCCAACCGTAGCGCCCGTCGACGCACCTGGGCGGCTGAAACGCGACCGCTCAGCCATCGCCGGCCACCGCCCGGAGACGGGGTGGCAACCCGATCTCGTCCTCAAGCGAGGCACTGAAGGGGCTGATCTCCATGTGCAACCCGGCTCGGGCCGAGGGCGTCAGACCGAGCTCCCGGGCGAACAGGCGGATCTGGTCGGCCCAGCCCCGGGTCACCCGGTCGAGCGGGTTCGCAATCAGGTCGCCTGAGCGCGCGCCGCGGATGAGGGGTGCCGACCGAGCCAGCAGCGAGGCTGCCTGGCGGTAGCGCACGACCGCCTCGCAGTAGCAGGCCAGGGCGTCGGCATCGACCGCGGTGATCACGCCCGCGGGCATCTCCCGGACCGTCCGTCGCCAGATGCGCTTGGCGGCGGGATCGAGGTCGGCCGGCGGCCGGGGCGCGGTCCGCCGCGGCAGCGGCTCCCGGTCATTGAGCCGCGAGGGGCGCGTTTCACCATGCAGTCGTTTGAGCGTGCTGGGCAGCGGAGCGGGACCGCGCCTACCCATCAGCTAGCTCCGCCGACCAGTCGGGCGCCCAGCGGCTCATCGGGTGCCCGCCTGGCTTCGCCCACGGGCGCCCACGTTGGCCCAAGTGGCGCGCTGGCCGCCCGACTGGCCCAACCCCCCCTGCGCCACCTGGCGCTCATGAAGTGACACAAATGGCGAAACTCGGCCGTGCGCACACATATGGGAGGCGCGGTCTTCCAGCGTGCGAGATCCCGCGTGTGGGTACCCCGGGTCGGCCTCTGACGCACCCTTGGTGGAGTTTGCGGTGAGGGAGGGGAGTCGTGCGCGTGTCATAACGCTGAGGCCTCCAGTTCATCTGCGCGTGGGTCCCAGGCCGAGCGTGGATAGTCGCCCTCGACGGCCATCCCGGCGGCGACTGCGGGTGACGGGTGACGGGTGGTGACGCCCGAAACGAGGTCTTCTCGCGTAAGGGGCTCCACCAATGGAGAAACCTCAGATTCCGCGGGCTCGTGCTCCAAACCCGCCACCGAACCCGTCACCGGCGGGGTTCCGGGCGGCTCTGCCCGACCAGCGAGGAGTCCCACCCCGAGGTAGACACGGCCGGTCTTGGTCTTCCGCTTGGCGTAGCGATCGCCAAGGCGAGTCCCGAAGGCGGTCGACGTCAGCCGTTCGCGCGTGCCCATCCCCTGGTCGTCCGCCCACGACCCGTAGGCACGGAAAGCCACAGCGGCAGCGACCTCGAAGCCGGGCCCCTCCACGCAGCAGGCCTCAAGAAAGTCCGCGAGCGGGTCGGACTCGACCCGATAGGTCTCGGTGGCGCTGGTCACGGCGACGGGTGGTCGAAGGCCCTCCGCCTGCCACGCGAGCGCTCCCCGAACGGCCCACGCGAGGATGCCGGGTAGCTCGCCCTCGAGCTTGCCGGGAAGGCTTTGGTCGCCGTCGTCGGTGAAGCGCCGCAGGAACGGGATGAGCCGGACCCGGCGCCAGAAGCCGTACGAGTCGTCGCTCACGCGTGGCTTGTGGTTCACCGCGAGCCAGAACTTCGCCACGGGCCGGAAGCTGAAGAATTCGGCGTGCAGAAACCGGGCGGTGATCTCGTCGCCGCCGGTCAACGCTTTCATGCGCGCCTCGTTGAGGCGGGTTCCCTCGGCCGTCTCCGACGCGGTCACGAGGCGCCGCTCCGCAAGCGCAGCGACGTCGTTCGGGATCGCGGATCGCGAATGCAGCTCGAAGGTCGAGAACGGGGTGTTGGCGCCGTAGTCACCGGCCAGATCACGGAGCACCTTCAAGAAGGTCGACTTGCCGTTCGAGCCTGAGCCGTGACACGTGAACAGGCACTGCTCGCGGGTATCGCCGGTCAGGGAGTATCCGACCGCGCGGGCGATGAACCCGATCAGCTCCAGATCGCCGCCGAAGACCTCGGCAAGGAACTGCTCCCAGCGTGGGCACCGTGCGTCCGGCTCGAACGGGATGCTGCTATGGAAGGTGATCCGATCGCCGGGTTCGCCGGGACGCAGCGTGCCGGTCCGCAGATCGACGACGCCGTTGGCGACCCCGAACAGCCAGGGATCCGAGTTCCAGTCGCGACCTGCGTCCGCGATCGGCGGCTCGGAGCGCGCCGCGAGCAGCATCGCGTCGATTCGCTGGCGGTTCTCGCTGGCGACCGCAAACTTCGCTTCGGTCGCCCGGTCGCCCAGGTCCTCGATGCCGACGGCCTGCTGATAGCGGTCCCGGGCCGCCTCCTTCGCCAACCGGCGGACGACGCCCCGATCATCGACCCTCCACCAGTGATCGCTCCACAGCAGCCAGGCATTGCGCCGGTGGTCGTAGCGGACCTGATCGGCGTAGAGGCGGGCGAAATGTTCGCCGTTGCCAGCATCGGTCCGGTGCAACGGCTCGGGCTCGGCGGCCCCCGGGTCGTCACTCATGGGCCGGGCAAGGCCGGCCGAGGGAACGTCCTGGCCTGCGCTCGCCAGATCAGCTGTCGCCAGCAACCACCGCTCCAGGTCGTCGGCCGGCGCCGGCGCCCTGGCGGCGCGTGCGTTCATGGCGGCGGTCGCTCCGGTGGTGGCCTGACCCGGGTCCGTCATCGTCGGGCGCCTCCAAGCGCCGAGCGCAGTGTCGAGCGCACCTCGCGCTCGTCGAGGCCCGCCTCGATCGCGGAGCGGGCCAGCGTTGGCGCGGCGTCCAGCGTCGCGATGTCTTCCTCTTCGGCCCGCCGCATCGCCCAGTAGAGGAGCTTGTTGCGGCGGCCCATTCCGGCCAGGGCGACGGCCGAGGCCAGTGCCGCCAGCTGGCGGCCTGCCGCACGGGATTCCGATGGACATTCGACTGCGGCCCGAGCAAGCGGCCGAGGACGCGCGACCAGCCCCAGCAGCCATCGAGGTGCGGGCGCGAGCGGTTGCGCCTCCGGCGAACGTAGCCAGCGGTACGCCGCAACCGTCACCGAGGGACAGACGACGATGAAGCCGCCGGTCGACTTCAGCTCGCCGACGTGGACGCCATCGAGCACGAGGTCCCGACCGCGCCCGATCCCGGTCGGGGCGACGAGCACGTGGATGTCGCCGCGGCCGGTCCGCGCGAGTGGGGTCTGCGGCAGCCGGGCTCCACGGGCATCGGCCCACTGACGCAGAGCCGCGAGATGGTCAGCCTCGACGTCGAACGCGTCGAACTTCTCGCCGCAGATGATGCCCACGTTCGGTCCTGGCTCCGCTCGCCAGTACCGCCCAATCAACTCGGGATTGGTCGTTGCGTCGCGCTGCCAGCCCCGGTCCCGGGGCCGTTTGCCGCCCGGCACGACCGGGAAGACGCGCCAGCCGAGGCCGCCGTACAGGAGAGCCCAGTCCCGGGAGGTCACGCGACCGCCTGACGCCTTCGGCCGGCCGGCAGCTCGATCACCCGCCGGACGGTGGTGTACTTCAAACCCTCACGGATGCCGCTGCGGCCATGCCGGCAGCCCGGGCTGCACCTGCCCGCTCGGGGCTCCGGAGCGCTACGTCGGCCGGATCTCCGGGCCGCTCAAGGATCGCATCGACGTCTGGGTCTGGATGCCGGGCGTCCGTGCGGCGTCGCTCCTCGGCGGCGTGGAGCCGGAGGGATCCGCGGTCGTGTCGGCTCGGATCGCGGCCGCCCAGGCGATCCAGCTCGCCCGCCCGCCAGGTCTGCTGAACGCCCGCGTCGGTGGGCGGGTACTCCAGGAGATCTGTGCCCTGGAGCCGGAGGTTCGGGCACGAGCCGTGACGCTCGCCGATGCCGAGCACCTGTCCGGGCGGGGAACCGATCGACTGCTGCGGGTCGCACGGACGATCGCCGACCTCGACGGAGTCATGCGGGTGGGGATTCCCCACGTGGACGAGGCGGCACGCTGGCGTTCCCCAGCCTCTCGATCCCCGCTGGCGCTGGCGAGCTGAAGGTGCTGGGCGTGGGCCACCACGGGCCGACCGGTCCTCGATCAGAGGAGGATCCGGAATCCGCGTCCGGCGCTGGACGTCTCATGCATCCCGGGGCGACCGACGCGCTCGCGGTGATCGCCGCCGTGGAGGGCGTCGGGCCGGCGACCGTGGAGCGGCTGCTGTCGACGTGCGGGGGGCCGCAGGAGATCCTCGCGATCGCGCGAGGTCACGGTGGCGCGGCGGAGTTGCGGGCGGCGAGTCGTGATCCCGACGAGCGCCGGCCGTCGCTCACGCAGCCTGCCGCCGACGCGCTGGTGGAGGTGGCCCACGCGCCGGAGCGCGTCCTCGCGTCGATGCGCGAGGCCGGAGTCCATGCCCTCGCCCTCGACGATCCGGGCTATCCGGCACGGCTCCGCCGTATCGAGTTGCCGCCACGTGTCCTGTTCGTCCGTGGATCGGACGGGGCGCTCGAAGCCGCGCAGTCCGTGGCGATCGTCGGCACGCGGCGGCCCACAGACGAGGGGCGGAGGACTGCGAGTCGGATCGGCGCCGCGCTGGCGCGGGCCCATGCGCTCGTGGTCAGCGGGTCCGCGATCGGTATCGATGGGGCCGCCCACGCCGCGGTCGTGGGGGAGTCGGGTCGGACGGTGGCGGTGATCGGCGGCGGGCACGGCCGGCTGTTCCCAGCTGTCCATGACCGGTTGGCGAACGCGATCATCGACAGTGGCGGTGCCGTGGTCTCCGAGCACGCGCCGGGCGTGCTCCCGTCAAGGGGGACCTTCCCCCGGCGCAACCGCGTGATCAGCGGGCTGGCCGACGCGGTCGTCGTCGTCGAGGCGGGTGCGAAGAGCGGAGCTCTCCTTACCGCCGCCTGGGCGCTGGAGCAGGGGCGTGAGTGCTTCCTCGTTCCGGGATCCATCGATGCCCGACAATCGGCCGGCTGTCTTGCCTGGTTGCGCGACTTCGCCGGCGTGGTGAGGATCGTTGCCGGAGTCCCGCAACTGCTCGAGGATCTGGGTCTCGATGCGCTGGCCGCCTTCCCGGCGCCGGCCCGAGCGGGCCGATCCGCCGGGTTACTCGTCCCCCCGGGTCGCCCGACACGCGTTCCCTCAGCGGCGGCCGTGGCCCTCGATCTTCCCGAGCGGGAGGGCCGCCTTCTCCAGGCACTCGTGCGTGGTGCGGTGACGGCGGACGAGCTCGCCGCCGTCACCGGGCTCCCGATCGGTGCGGTGCTGGGGGGCCTGACCGGCCTGGAGGGACGGGACCTCGTCGTCGGAACCTACGGTCGCTACCGAGTCCCGGATTCGGCAGGCGACCGTGTCGCGGCTCTGCGCGATCCGGCTGCCTGAGGGCTGGCTCGTCGGTCCGTGCTATCCTGCCGCCGGCCGCACCAGTGCGGTCGACAGCCCCACGAAGCCGCCGTCCCGACGAACGAGCCAGGAGACTGTCGTATTGCGGAAGTTCTTCGCCGCCGCCCTTGCGGTGCCCATCCTGACCGCGGTTTACGCTGGTTCGCTGGTTCGCCGAATCGGCCCGCGGCGCCTCCCGGTGGCCCTCGTCGCCATTGCGATGGCCGCCATCCTCTCCGCCGGTGCGATCCAGCCGACCCCGGCGAGCGGCATACTGCCGTCACGTCCGTCGGCCCTCTTGCCATCGGAATTCACGACGGAGATCCAGACCGGCGAGTCGCCCGTCGCTCCGATCGTCATCAGCTTCCCGACAGCGATGAACCCGGCCAGCGTGGCCCAGCTCGTCCGCGTCGAGCCGGCAACGGCCGTGGATCTGGCGTGGGACCCTACGGATACCCTGTTGACGATCACGCCGCGAGCGTCCTGGTCGGCCGGCGCCTTCAACACCGTGACGGTGGAGGCGGGGGCCCTCGACGCGACTGGTCGCCCGCTCGACCATCGAATTCGCGCGGCCTTCGTGACCCGTCCGCTGACCGGCGCGACGATCGTCGCGACGTCGCTCGTGGGCACCGAGGCGGCGATCGCGACGGCGTTCCGGATCACGTTCACGGGGCCGGTGGACGAGTCCACGCTCGACGTGCTCGTGACCCCGGAAGTCGAGGGCAGCCTCGTCCCCGTCATCGGTACCAGCGAGGCTGCCCCGGCGTACGACTTCATCCCGGACGACCCGCTGGCGCCCGACACTGACTACATCGTCAGGCTCGGACCGGGGATGCGCGATCTCGACGGTGCAGAGATCGAGGCTGCTGCGTTCACGATCCGGACCGCCGCGGCGCCGGCGGTCGTGCGGTTCCGGCCACGAAACGGCTGGGCGGATGTCACCTGGAGCCAGAAGCTGTCGGTCCGCTTCACGGAGCCGATGGACCGCGCCTCGACAGAGACGGTCTGGAGCGCGGCCGAGGGCACCACGACGCTTGACGGAACCTTCGCCTGGGCGGAAGACGACACCGTCCTCGTGTTCGACCCGAAGGCGGTGCTCGGCTACAGCCAGAAAGTCTCCATGACGGTTGGGCTCGGCGCGCTGTCGAGAGCCGGCCTGCCGCTCCAGGCGGCCGCCTCAGCGACATTCACGACCGCGGCCCGAAGCATCCCGACGACGAAGACTAGCAGCGGCTCGACCGGTAGCGGCTCGGCCGAGAGCATCGGCGGGAGCACGTGGGCGGCCGTCGAGGCCTACTACCTGACCCTCATGAACTGCACCCGGACGGGCGGCTCGGTGACCTCCTCGGGAACCTGTTCGAGCCCGGGGGGACGGGACGTCGCGCCGCTCTGGCAGGACGCCGGGATCACGGCCAAGGTCTCCCGCCCGTACGCCAGGAAGCTCGCGGTCAACGGCAGCTGCAGCCATTTCCTGGGCGGGAACCCCGGCAACAGGCTTTCGGCAGCCGGCTACACGAGCTATATCTGGGCGGAGAACCTGGGCTGCCGGAGCGGCGCTCCGAGCGCGTCTGTCCTCGGGACCCACCTCTTCTACCAGAGTGAGAAGTCCTACAGCGGCGGCCACTACGTGAACCTCATGAACGCGAAGTACGACCGCGTCGGAATCGGCGTCTGGGCCTCCGGGGGTCGCGTCCGGCTGGTCGTCGATTTCTACCACCCGGCGTGAGCGCTCTTCGGTGATCCGCGACGTCGTCCTGCACCTGCTCAACGAGCAGCCGATCGTGGCCGACCTGTTCGAGATGCCGACCGCGATCGATGTCGGCATTCTGTGCACGAACCTGCGCACGCTTGACGGACGTCGGCCGATCTTCGTGGATGACATGGCTTCGGTCTTCTTCTTCCCGTACCTGAACATCCGGTTCATCGAGATCAAACGCGACTCCGACGGCGCGCCGGAGCGCGAGACCGGGGTCGAGGGGGCCCCTGCGCCCGCGCCCCCAACCGAGGCCGAAGACCAGGAGATCGACGAGGACTTCCTGCGCCGGATTCGCGAGGCATAAGCGGCAGACGAGCGCCGGGGAAGTTCCGGATGAGGGTCGGCGCGACGCCGGTGGCTATACTCCCGGCGATGCCGAAGCACCTGGTGATCGTGGAGTCGCCGGCCAAGGCGCGGACGATCGAGCGCTACCTCGGCGACGACTACCGCGTCCTGGCGTCCTACGGGCACGTCCGGGACCTGCCCGAGAATCCCGGCAAGGGCAAGTTCGGCGTGGACGTGGACAACGGCTTCACGCCCGAGTACGTCATCGCCGATGACCGACGCAAACAGGTCGATGCCATTGAGCGGGCCGCGCGTGGCGCGGACCTCGTCTACCTCGCCACGGACCTCGACCGCGAGGGCGAGGCCATCGCCTGGCATGTCGCCGAGGCGGCCGGGGTCCCCGCGTCGAAGACCCGCCGGGTGACGTTTTCGGAGATCACTGAGACCGCAATCCGCGAGGCGTTCCAACACCCCCGGGCCATCGACACGGACCTCGTCGATGCCCAGCAGGCTCGGCGAATCGTCGACCGACTCGTCGGCTACACGCTCAGCCCGCTCATCTCGCGCAAGATCCGGGGTGGGTTGTCGGCGGGCCGTGTCCAGTCAGTTGCGGTCCGGCTGGTGGTGGAGCGGGAGCGCGAAATCAGCGCGTTCGAGGCGCGCGAGTACTGGACCCTCCGGGCAGCGTTGGCAACTGCGGCCGGCGAGGCGTTCGGCGCGGATGTCGTCCGGATCGACGGGGCGCCGATCGAGGTCGGTGACGAGGCGACCGCGAATCGCCACGTCGAGGCGCTGCGCGGCCGCGGTTTCCGGGTTGCGAGCGTGGGAACACGTACCCAGCAGCGCAGCCCGGCACCGCCGTTCACGACCTCGACCCTCCAGCAGGAGGCGAGCCGGAAGCTGGCGTTCAGCCCCAAGCGGACGATGTCGGTCGCGCAGCGGCTGTACGAGGGCGCCGACACGCCGGACGGCCACGTCGGGCTCATCACCTATATGCGGACGGACTCGACCGCGATCGCCGGGGTGGCAATGGGAGAGGCCCGGGAGGTCATCACCCGTCGCTACGGCGATCGATACGCGATGCCCAGGGGGCGGGTCTACAAGACCAAGGCAAAGGGCGCCCAGGAGGCCCACGAGTCGATCCGGCCGACGAGCTTCGCCCGGGACCCGGAGTCCCTCTCGGGCTCCCTGAAGCCGGAGGAACTGCGGCTGTACCGGCTGATCTGGCAGCGCGCCATCGCATCCCAGATGGCCGCGAAGTCACTCGAGACGACGACGGCGGATCTTGCGGATGGGCCGTACCAGCTCCGCGCCAGCGCGACCCGGACGCTCTTCGACGGGTTTGCCCGCGTCTACACGGAGGGCCGCGACGACGATACGGACGACGAGGCGGAGGGCCGGCTGCCGACCTTGGCGGAAGGCGATCCGGTGACGGTCACGGAGGTCGAGCCGACCCAGCACTTCACCGAGCCGCCGCCGCGCTTCACGGAGGCGTCCCTCGTGAAGGCGCTCGAGGAGCACGGTATCGGCCGTCCTTCCACATACGCGGCGACGCTGTCCACGATCGTCGATCGGGGCTACGTGCGACTCGAGGAGCGCCGCCTGCGGCCCGAGCTGATCGGGGAGATCGTGACCGACCTCCTGGTCGAGCATTTCGGGGACTACGTCGATGTCGCGTTCACCGCTCGAATGGAGGAGGAGCTCGACGAGGTCGCCCGCGGCGAACGCCAATGGGTGCCGCTCCTCGAGGCGTTCTACGGACCGCTTCGGGACCGCGTCGCGGAGAAACGGCGCGAACTCAAGCGCCGCGACTTCACGACCGAGGCTTCCGAGGAGGTCTGCTCGCTGGGCCACCCGATGGTCATCCGACTTGGCAGGAACGGCCGGTTCCTTGCCTGCTCGTTGTACCCGGAGCACAAGGAATCGCGGCCACTTCCGGGCGATGAGGCGCCGGCCTTGCCGGGCACCGGCGAGCCATGCCCCAAGTGCGGCGAGGGGGTATTGGCGTCGAAGCAAGGCCGGTTCGGGCCGTTCGTGGGCTGTTCCCGGTACCCCGATTGCGACTTCATCCAGCGCGACGGCCCGCCGCCCCCCGAGCAGCTCCCGTTCCAGGTCGCCTGCCCGAAGAGCGGCGACGGCCACCTCGTCGCACGTCGCGCCCGACGCACCGGCAACGTCTTCTGGGGATGCTCTGCGTACCCGAAGTGCGACTACACCACGAACCACGAACCCATTGGGGCCGCGCACGACACGGACGACGGGCCGGTGGCTCGCCGGGACGAGGGGTCGATCTGCCTCCGCTGTGGCGCTGCCATCGAGCTGCCCATCGACGGATCGCCGATCGTCGGCCTGCGACTGGCGGGCGGACCTCCGGATCCGGCGGCGGTCGCCCCGAAGCGGCCGAGAAGCGGGGGCGGACGCGGCGGACCGCGGCCGGGATCCCGTGGCGGCCGTGGTGGTACCGGGGCCGCCCGCGGCACCTCCGGGCGGCGCGGCGCTGCCGGCCGCGGCCGATCCGGCGGCGACAGCAGCGCGGCGTGAGCGCCCCGGCCGGCTTGCCGGTGGCGCTCGATCGGTTCCTTCGCAGCCTGGCCGCCCGGGATGCGTCGCCCCACACGCAGCGGGCGTATCGCACCGCCGTCGGGGCGTATCTGGAGTTCCTCGCCGAGCGGGGCGTCGACTGGCGCTCGCCCGCGCGGAGCGACCTTCGTGCCTATCTCGCGAGGCTCACGACCGCGAATGCTCGAACCTCGGTCGCCCAGCGGCTGGCGGCGATCCGTGCGTTCCATCGGTTCGCCGCACGGAGCGGTCTGTCGGCCGGAGACCCCTGGGGCGCGATCGCGACACCGCGCCTGCCGCGTCGCCTGCCGCGCGTGCTCGAGATCGAGCAGGTGGAGCGGCTTCTCGGCGTCATCGATGCCGACCTGGCTGCCGCCGATGCCCAGGGGACCTTGACCGCGACGGCCCTCGCGCTGCGTGATCGCGCCCTCGTGGAGGTCGCCTACGCGGCCGGCCTGCGGATCAGTGAGCTTGCCGCCGCGGACTTCGGCGCGCTCGAGCTTCGGCGCGGTGAGCTCCGTGTGCTGGGCAAGGGGCGCAAGGAGCGGATCGGGTTGCTCGGCCGGCCGGCGCGCGCGGCGCTGGCCACGTACCTCGACGAGGGGCGCCCGGTGCTCCTCGCCAGGCGCTCGAGCCCCGGCCCGGATCCGGCCGCGATCTTCCTGAACCGCAGCGGCGAGGCCCTCGGGGTCCGTGGGCTCCGCTTCCGCATCAACCGGCTGTGCCGGCTGGCGGGTCTGCCGGCCGGGGTCTCTCCGCACACGCTCCGCCATTCGTTCGCGACGCACCTGCTCGACGGCGGCGCCGACCTCCGGGTGGTCCAGGAGCTCCTGGGCCACGAGAGCCTGGCCACCACGCAGGTGTACACACACGTCTCGCCGACCCGCCTCCGGTCCGCCTATCGGGCCGCGCATCCCCGGGCGACGCGAGAGCCGCGTGCGGGCGAGGCGGCGATCGTGGGATCGGTGGGCGCGGGCCAGGGCTCCGAGTCGCCGGCATGAACACGGGGGATCAGCCGGGCCGAGCGTCCGGCCTGGTACGTGCCGGGCTCGTCCTGTCGGGCGCGTTCCTCGTCTCCCGGGGGCTCGGGTACGTCCGGACGGTCGTGCTCGGCACCACGTTCGGCGCGGGCGCAGAGCTCGACACGTTCTTCGCCGCGTTCCGCCTGCCGGATCTGATCTTCCAGGTCGTCGCCGCCGGCGCGATGGGCTCGGCGCTCATTCCGGTGCTCGCGGGCCTGTTCGGATCGGGTGAGCGAGCGCGTGCGTGGCGCGTGGTCGCCAGCGTGGCCAACCTGCTCCTCGTCGCCCTGACGATCCTCGCCGTCGCTGCCTTCGTCGGCGCACCGCTCCTGGTCCGCGCTCTCGCGCCGGGCTTCGATGACGCGGGCATCGCGCGCACGATAGACCTGACCCGGATCATGCTCGTGGCCCCGATCCTGCTCGCACTCGGCGCGGTCGCGACGGCTGCCCTCAACACTGAGGGCAGATTCACGGCGGCCGCCGTCGCCCCGATCGTGTACAACCTCGGGATCATCGGTGGAGCGGTTCTGCTGGCGCCCACGATGGGAGTCACGGGCCTGGCCGTCGGGGTCGTGGTCGGCGCCGTCGGCCACCTCGCGGTCCAGTTGCCACCGTTGCTGCGTCTCGGGTTCCGACCGATGTTCCGGATCGACCTGGAAGACCAGGCCGCCCGACGCGTCCTCGCGCTCCTCGGTCCGCGGGCGCTGGGTCTTGGCGCATCGCAGGTCACGTTCATCGTCATGACGGCGCTGGCATCGTCGCTCGGCGAGGGTGCGGTCTCCGCGTACGCCATCGCGTTCGCGCTCCTCCAGATCCCGATCGGCTTGATCGGCGTCCCGCTCGGGATGGTCATCTTCCCGTCGATCTCGCGCGTCCACGCCGTCGGGGCGGTGGACGAATACGTCGCTCTCGTGACCCGTTCGGTGCGACTGCTCGTCTTTGCGATGGTCCCGATCGCGGCGCTGGGGGTTGCCCTTCGGGTGCCGGTCGTCGAGCTCCTGTTCGGCTACGGCAAGTTCGACGCGCCCGACATCGACCGGACAGCCGGCACGCTGGCCGCCTTCCTGTTCGGGCTTCCGGCTCATGCCGGCATCGCCGTCCTGGCGCGCGCGTTCTACGCTCGGCAGGACACCCGGACCCCGGTGGTTGCGGCGATCGTGGCGGTCGTCATCAACACCGGCCTCGGGATCCTCTTCGTCGGGTCGCTGGGATTGCCCGGGCTCGCGGCAGCGATCGCGATCGCTGCATGGATCGAGGCGGCCCTCCTCCTCACGCTGCTCGGGCGGCACGTTCCGACGTTCGAGCGCGCCGCGGTGATCCGGGTTCTCGGGGAGTCGGCCGTCGCGGCCGCAGTTGCCGCCGTTGCGGCGATCGCCGTCGCGGGGGCACTGGCCGGCCTGCTGGCGCCGGGATCGCCCAAGGTCTCGATCCTCATCGGAACCGCCGTCGCGACGCTTGCGGGTGGTGCCGCGTACGTCGGCGTCGCACTTGTCTTGCGGATCCCTGAGCTGCCCTCTATCGTCGGCCTTGTGACCGACCAGATCCGGCGCCGACGCCGGTCGTGAGCGTCGCGCCCGCCCTCTCCGAGCCCGGCGTCTGGGACGCCCTCGTCCAGGCCGCGGATCCCGGCTCGTATCTCCAGTTGCGGGCCTGGGCAGGGGTCAAGCGGGCCAACGGCTGGTCCGCGACGGACGTCGTCGCACAGGCGCCTGGGGGGATCATTGCCGCGCAGGTACTCCTGCGGAGACCGCGGCCGCTTCCATGGTCGTTTGCCTACGCGCCCCGCGGTCCGGTGACCGCCGCCTGGGGGCCGGATGCCATCGAGCCCTTCACGGAGGCCGCCCGAGTGGATCTCGCGGGCGCCGGGCGTGTCTCGCACCTTCGGATCGACCCGGAGATCGAGGAGGGCGGCCGTCTGGACCCGGACGGCTCCTTCCGCGCTGCGCTTCGATCGGCCGGCTGGCGTCCGGGATCCGCGATCCAGCCCCCGTCCACGCGCCTGATCGATCTCCGTGCGGACGAGGGAGCGCTGTGGGGCGACCTCCGGAAGAAGTGGCGCCAATACGTCAATCGTGCGCGGTCACTCGGGGTCTCGGTCGAGGAGGCGGACGGCACCGAGCTCGGGACGTTCTATGAGATCTACCGCGAGACCGCGGCACGGGCCGGCTTCCTCATCCGGACGGAGGCCGCGTACCGCGACGTCTGGGACGCGTACCGCCCGGGGGGCCTGGCGCGGCTGCTCCTCGCTCGACTCCCGGACGGTACGCCGACGGCAGCCCTCTTCCTCGTCCGGTGTGGAGGACGGGTTGTGGAGCCGTACGGCGGCATGACGGCGGCCGGTGCCGACTCGCGCGCCAACTACCTCCTCAAGTGGGAGGCCATCCGGTCATCGCGGGAGGCTGGGGCGACCACCTACGACCTGTGGGGTCTCGCCCATCCCGGGATCGCCCACTTCAAGGCGGGGTTCGGAGGGCGAGAGGTCCGCTACATCGGCGCGTGGGACCTGGTGCTCGACCACGTGGGTCGCGGCGCCTACGGCCTGGCACAGCGTGGTCGGGTCTGGATTGCACGACGGCAGCACGGGCTTGGGGCCGGGGCGGCGTCCGCTCCGGGGACCGGTGGTGACGGCGGGGCGGACGCGTGACGGAGGTCCGGCCGGCTTCTCCGCGTGAGCTCGAGGCGTGGGACGACCTGACGGTCCACCCGGGCGGCGGCCACGTCCTGCAGTCGATGGCCTGGGCACAACATCGCGCGGCATCCGGATGGCGCCCGCACCACCTCGTCCTCGGCGACGGATCGGCGGTCCTGGCGCTCGAGCGCCCGTGGCCGCTGATCGGCGGTGGCAGTGCCTACCTCCCGCGGGGGCCGATCCCGGCCGGCGATGCACGGGCGATGGCGGCGCGCGTCGGAGCCGTCGCCGATTGGCTGGGGACCCGGGGCATCGATGTGGTTGCGTCGGACGCGGAGGTCCCCGCCGTTTCTGGCTATCCGGCCTTCCTCGCGGCCGCCGGCTTCCACGCGATCGAGGAGATCCAGCCGTCGCGCCATCGGTACACGCTGCCACTCGGGCGCGGGGCGGACGAGGCCGCGGTGCTGGCGGCCGTCGCGAAGTCCACCCGGCAACGGATCCGGGCCGCGGAGCGTGACGGGACGCGGATCGTCCGACACGACGCGCTGATCGCCCCGGTGGGGGAGGGTCCGGCCTCCGTTGGTTCGGGCCCCGGGGCCGAGCCGGGAGAGGGCTTCCACAGGGCCACGGAGGGGGTCGAGTTCGCCCTGGACCGCTTCTATGACCTCCTCCTGGCCACCGGGGAGCGCCGCCACTTCGGGTTCGGTCCGCGATCTGTCTTCGTCGGTTGGTGGCGCGCCGCGCATGCCGCACGGCTGCTCGTGTTGCTGGAGGCCAGGACGGCAGGCGATGTCCCGATCGCCGGCCTCATGCTGTACCGCCACGGAGGCCGCCTGAGCACGGCGCACTCCGCGGACGACGCGGGTGCCCGCACGACGCACCCGGGCGTGCTGCACCTGCTGCGCTGGCGAGCGATCCAGATGGCAATCCGCGCGGGTTGCGCGGAGATGGACCTCGGCGGGGTCGATCTGCCCGGTGCTCGACGCGAGCCGCGGCCCGGCGAGCCGATGTACGGGCTCGCCGAGCACAAGCGCGCGTTCGGAGCGACGTGGCTCGAGCTGAGTGGCGCCCATGAGCGGGTGCTCAGGCCGCGCCGCTACGCGCTCGGCAGAGCGGTCGCTCGCGCCGCGCGGCTGATCGCCCGATGAGCGGTCCCGCCGGCGCTGGAGCGACTGGCCTGGATGCGCTTCTCGCCGCGGCCGAGCCGATGGACCCGCGCCCGCTGGGCGGACTCGTCGGGCGACTGCGCGACCTGGACCCGACGGTGCTGGTGGTTCCGGGGTCGGCTCCCCGGGGTGACTCGCGCATCGCCTCGGACGATCCCGCTGCCGTCGCCATCCGCGGCCTGACTCACGACTCACGAACCGTGGTCCCAGGAAACCTGTTCGTGGCGGTGCCCGGCGCGCACGCCGACGGCCATGCGTTCGTCGCGGCCGCGGTCCGGGCCGGCGCGACCGCGGTCATCGTGGAGCGGGCGCTGCCGGACACCGCGGTACCCCAGGTCGTCGTGCCGGGCGCACGCCGAGCCCTCGCCGAGGCGGCGGCCTGGTGGTACGGCGATCCGTCGCGCGAGATGGGCGTCATCGGGATCACCGGCACGGATGGCAAGACCACCACGAGCCTGCTCGCGGCCGCCGCACTTGCGACCGCCGGTGTCCCGACCGGCGTCATCGGGACCGTGGCCACCCAGATCGGCGGGATCCGGGAGGCGAACGCGGCCCACAGCACGACGCCGGAGGCACCACAACTCCAGCGCACGCTCCGAGCCATGGTCGCGGCAGGCGACCGGGCGGCGGTCATCGAGACAACCTCGCACGGACTTGCGCTCGACCGGGTCGCCGCAATCGGCTATGACGTCGCGATCCTGACGAACCTGACCCATGAACACCTGGAGTTGCACGGGACGTTCGAGGCGTACCGCGCTGCCAAGCGCTCGCTCTTCGAACGGCTCGCCGCCGGGTCCGGCAACCCGGCCAAGCCGACCATCACCTGGCCGCGGACCGGGATCGTGAACGCAGACGACGCGTCCGCGCCGATGTTCGCGGCTGCGACAGTAGCCGCGGGTGCCCGGCTCATGACCTACGGTCGCGCGGTGGGCTCGGACGTTCACCTGCGGGACGTGGCCGATGACGGCCACGGTCTCCGGATCGGGTACCGGACGGCCGACGGTCCGGCGGAGCTCAAGCTGCGATTGGCCGGCAGGTTCAACGCCCACAACGCGCTCGCCGTCGTGGTGCTTGGCCGGGCTCTCGGGCTCGACCCACTGGCGGTCCGAGCCGGACTGGAGGCGGTGGAGGCGATCCCCGGTCGGATGGAGCGCGTGGAGCGCGGGCAGCCGTTCGGGGTCGTCGTTGACTACGCCCACAGCCCGGCATCGCTCGAGCTGGTGCTCGATGAGCTCGGGCCGGTCGCGGAGGCCCGCGGCGGGACGCTGATCGTCGTGTTCGGCTCGGCCGGGGAGCGCGACCGCGAGAAGCGTCCGATGCTCGGACGCATCGCCGCCGAACGCTGTCGCGTCGTGGTCATCACCGACGAAGACCCTCGCGCAGAGGACCGCGCCGCGATCCTCCACGAGATCGCCGCTGGGGCACGCGGCGTGGCAGTCCGGCCCGAAGCGATCCTCGAGATCGCGGATCGGCGGACGGCCATGCACGAGGCGATGTCACGGGCTCGTCCCGGGGATATCGTCGTGCTGGCCGGCAAGGGCCACGAGGCCACGATCCTGTACGCGGACCGGGCCGAACCGTGGAACGAGCGGGCCGAGGCTGAGAGGGCGCTGGCGGCACTGGGCTGGGGCACCTGACCTCGCGGTAGACTGCGCGGAAGATGGTCGCCCCCCGCACCCCCACCGACGCACCCGCGGACGATCGCGTCCCTGCCCGGACGCGCCGCGCTGGCGGGAAGGCCCTCACCCGCGGCGGCCGCCACGCGTCGTCGTCGTCGATCGAGACCCTCACTGCCCGGCTCCTCGCCGCGACCCACGTCCACTACCCGCAAGCCGACCTGTCCGCGATCGAGCGTGCGGTCGAGATGGCCACCACTGCGCACGGGTCGCAGGTCCGCGCTTCGGGCGAGCCGTACGTGACACACCCGATCGCGACGGCCGAGATCCTCGCCGAACTGGGTATCGACCCGATCGCCATCGTGGCGGCCGTGCTCCACGACGTTCCGGAGGACACGGAGTACGCGCTGGCCGACATCGAGGAGCGCTTCGGCCAGGAAGTCGCGCACCTCGTCGATGGCGTGACCAAGCTCAGCAAGTTCAGCACGCTGAGCCACGAGCAGCAGCAGGCCGAGAACATCCGGAAGATGTTCCTGGCGATGGCCGACGACATCCGGGTCGTCCTCATCAAGCTCGCGGATCGCCTCCACAACATGCGAACGCTGGCCGCGCTCCCGACCGAGAAGCAGGTCCGAATCGCCCGCCAGACGCTGGAGATCTATGCGCCCCTCGCCGAGCGCCTCGGCATCTGGCAGGTCAAGTGGGAGCTGGAGGACCTCGCCTTCAAGGTCCTCGAGCCGGAGCCGTTTCGCGAGCTGGCGAACCTGCTCGACACGCGCCGGAAGGGCCGGGAGGGGTTCATCGAGCGGGCCATCGCCGAACTCGAGCCCAGGCTCCAGGCCGCCGGGATCAACGCCGATCTCCAGGGCCGGCCCAAGCACATCTACAGCATCTGGAAAAAGATGCAGCGCAAGAGCGCCGAGTTCGGCGAGATCTACGACGTCTACGCCATCCGTATCCTCGTCGAGGACCTTCGGGACTGCTACGCGGCACTCGGAATCGTCCATGCCCTGTGGCCTCCGATCCCCGGCCAGTTCGACGACTACATCGCGGTTCCGAAGAACAATCTCTACCAGTCGCTCCACACCGCGGTGATCGCGATCGACGGCAAGCCCCTCGAGATCCAGATCCGGACGCAGGCCATGCACCAGGTCTCCGAGGTCGGAATCGCCGCGCACTGGCGGTACAAGGAGGGCACCAAGTCGGATCGCGACTACGACGCGAAGCTGGCCTGGCTCCGTCAGCTCATGGACTGGCAGCGCGATGTCAGCGATGCAACCGAGTTCGTCGAGGGAATCAAGCTCGACATCTTCCAGGACCAGGTCTTCGTGTTCACGCCGAAAGGGGAGATCAAGGACCTGCCGGCCGGCGCGACACCGCTCGATTTCGCGTACCGGATCCACACGGACGTGGGCCACCGAACGATCGGCGCCAAGGTGAACAACCGGCTCGTGCCGCTCGACTACCGCCTCAAGAACGGCGACATCGTCGAGATCGTCACCACGAGGTCCGAACACGGCCCGTCACGCGACTGGCTCAACCTGGTGCGGACCGGCCACGCTCGGGAGAAGATCCGGCAATGGTTCAAGCGTCAGGAACGGGACGAGAACATCGTCCACGGGCGCGAATCCCTCGACCGCGAGCTGCGTCGGCTCGCCCGGACCTCGCTCGCGGCCCTCGGGCAGGACCGGATCCTGGAGGTCGCGAAGCAGTTCAACCACGACACCCTCGACGACTTCCTGGCTGCGGTCGGCTACGGCGCGGTGAGCGCCCAGTCAGTGGTCATGCGCCTCGGTGTCGTCGACGATGCGCAGCTCCAGCTGCCGTCGGTCGCACCTCCGATCCAGCCGGCGAAGGCGGGGGGCGTCCGGGTCAAGGGGGTGGGGGACCTCCTTGTTCGCTTCGCCCGCTGCTGTCATCCGATCCCGGGGGACCCCATCCAGGGTTTCATCACCCGCGGCAAGGGCGTGACCGTCCACCTGCGATCGTGCCCGACCGTCATCAACGAGCGTGAGGTGACCCGCCTCATCGAGGTGGAATGGGAGGCCGTACCCGCCCAGAGCTACCCGATCGCCATCCGCGTCGAGGCGTACGACCGGACCGGCCTGCTCAGCGACATCACCCAGGTCGTCGCGGAGGCAAAGGTGAACATCCTGGCCGCGAATGTCTCGGTCGGCCCGGATCACGTCGCGATTGTCCGGGCTACCCTCCAGGTGGCATCCGTGAGCCAGCTTGCCCGCGTACTCAGCCGTGTCGAGCAGCTGAAGGATGTGCTCAGCGTCTCGCGCGACCTCGGGTAGGCAGCCGTGACGCACCGCTAGACTGCTCCCGATGCCCACCTTCCGAGCCCCGCGCGGCACGCGTGACCTCCTCCCCGGCGACGCGGCACGATTCCTTCGATTCGCCCAGGTCGCGCGCGACCTCACGGCGCGCTACGGATACCGGCCCATCGACACGCCGATGTTCGAGCAGGCTGCGGTCTTCGAGCGGGGGATCGGCGAGGTCACCGACGTCGTCGAAAAGGAACTCTTCCGGATCACGTCGCGGACCGAGGAGGCCGAGGTCTGGGCGCTCCGCCCCGAACCAACGGCGGGGATCGTCCGCGCGTACATCCAGCACGGGATGCAAACCTGGCCACAACCGGTCCGCCTGACCACGATCGGGCCGATGTTCCGCTACGACCGGCCGCAGGCCGGGCGGTACCGGCAGTTTTGGCAGTTCGATGTCGAGGCGATTGGGGACCCCGGGCCGGCGATCGATGCCGAGATCATCGAGCTCGGCACCCGCTTCTACGCGGAGGTGGGGGTCACCGGCGTCGAGGTCCTCGTCAACTCGATCGGGGACCCGAGCTGCCGACCGGCGTACCTGGGCTCGCTCGGGGAGTACTACCGAGAGCGCGCCAATGCACTGCCGCCGACCGAGCGGGACCGCCTCGATCGGAACCCGTTGCGCCTGCTCGACTCGAAGGACCCGGCGATGGCCCCGATCAACGCCGGAGCGCCGCGGATCATCGACCACCTGTGCGCTGCGTGCGCCGCCCACTTCGCGGATCTCCGCACCCACCTCGAGGTTCTCGGGGTGGCGTACCGGGTCGAGCCGGGGCTCGTGCGGGGGCTCGACTACTACACGCGGACCGCCTTCGAGTTCTACGTCGCGGGCCGGGAGGGCCAGCAGCAGGCGCTCGGCGGCGGCGGCCGCTACGACGGTCTCGTCGAACTCCTGGGCGGCAGGCCCACGCCCGGGATCGGTTTCGGCCTGGGCCTGGATCGCGTCGCTCTCGTCCTCGATGAGCAGGGCCCGGTGGCCGGTTCGGAGGCGGACCAGGAGTCGCCCGATGCGGTCGTCGTCTCGGCGGACCCGAACGACACGATGGGCCGACTCCGCGTGGCGACGCAGCTCCGTGCGGCCGGCCTGAAGGCGCGGGCGGACCTCGGTCACCGGAAGCTGGGTCGGCAGATGGAGGCAGCCGGGCGTGACGGCGCGCACTTCGCGGTGATCCTCGGGGATGAGCCCGAAGGTCAGGTCGGCCTGCGCGACCTGGAGGCCGGCACGCAGCGGCTCGTCGCGCTCTCGGACCTCGCCCGCGAGCTCGGCCGTGCCAGGGACCAGCACCGCCACGGGCCGGTCGAGGGCTGACGCTCGGGCCGCCAGGCCCCTCACGCCTCCGTCGGGACGAGATCGAGCGGATCGAGGGGTAGGCCCTCGGGAGCGTTGAGGATCTCGGTGAGCCGCTCGGCGTCGGCCTCGAGGCCCGGACTCGGGCGGACCGAGACCCTCCCGCCGGCGCTGACCAGGAGGAATCCCGGGCGGTCGCCGACGGAGAAGCGGTCCGGGTTGAGGAACAGGGCCGGCTTCACCGCCGCCGGGTCTCCTTCCTCGGGGCAGAAGACCATGCAGTTCCCGCATTCGTTGCACAGCTCGGCGAAGAGCAGGTACTGCTGGCTTCCCGCGATCTCCATCCCGGCGGGGGTCGGAAGGCGGAAGAAGGCGTCGTTCGGGCAGACGGTCACGCAGACGTTGCAGGCGACACAGCCCCATCGTTCCAGGACGTGGTCGACGCGGCGGGGCAGCCTGGCCGTGCCGGCCCGCGTATAGGCGGCGTTCAACCCAGGGTCGTGGAGCGCAGCGGCGTAGGCGGCGATCGGGCTCGGGAAGCCGGCCGCGAGCGCCGCCGACCGCTCGTGCGCCCGCCAGGCTTCGAGATCCGCGCATCCGGCCGAGGTCATGGAATCAGCCAAGGCGTTCAGCATCGGCTTGAGCCGTCCGTATCCACCCGGCCTGAGCAGGTCCGAGCAGACCGTGATCGGCGCGAGCCCGAGCCCGGCCACCTTCGGGAAGTTCGCCTTCGTGACCCCGGCCGAGAAGCTCACCTCGACGGTGCCGTCGTGCCCGCCGATCGTGAGCATGCCGGGCAACGCCCGGTCGAGCTCGCCGAGGAGGGTCGTCGATAGGACGTGGAGCGGGGGGCCGGACAGGTACATCGGGTCATCGGGAAGGAACCCGCGGTGGTTCTCGACGACGAGGGTGTTCGTGAGCTTGATCCCGAACCGCTGCCCGCGGTCCCGGGCGGCGGCGTCCAGATCGCCGATGAGCTCGAGCGCGCGCTCGAAGGAGAGGTCGGCGTCGAACGCCGACCGGCGGAGCCGGACCTCCTCGTAGCCGAGCTCGCCCGAGAGGATCTCGCCGACTCGCTCGAACCCGAGCAGGGTGGGATTGAGCTTGACGACGACATCGAGCCCGCGCCGCGTCATCAGGTGCCGCGCGATGGCATCGATCTCGTCGGGCGGGCAGCCGTGGAACGTCGAGAGGGTGACCGAGCCCGCGACCCGGGTCGGGAAGGGGTGGTCCCGCCAGGCGGCGAACGGTTCGGGGATCTCGGACCGAAGTCGTTCGATCGTCTCGGTGGCGTCGACGAGCCCGTCGACGAAGGCGGCCACCCCCTCGGACGAGATGCCGGCCAGGTCGTAGCCGACCGAGATGTCGAAGATGTGGGGACCCGCGTCGGGCCCGATGAAGGGCGTGAGCTCCCCCCAGCCGCGGAGGATCTCGATGATCATCCACGCCTTGATGTACTCCTCGAGGGACTGGCCGATCCGGAGCTCCTGGCTCCACTCGACGTTGTAGCCGACCGTCTCCATGTCGATGCACGGGCGGGAGATGGCGAGTTCGTCCAGCGCCTGGACGGTCTTGAGCTCGACGATCCGGGCCCCGCCGAGCCAGGCCAGGACGATGTTCTGTGCGAGCTGGGTGTGCGGGCCGGCGGCCGGGCCAAGCGGCGTGGCGGCCGGGCGGCCGAGGAACTCGACGGACAGGTCGGGCGCGGCGGACACGTCGAAGAAGCGGTTCGCGGGGAGGTCGAAGATCCGTTGCCGGGTCTGCCACTCGCGGGCAATCCGGCCGAGGAGCACCCGAAGCGGCAACGGGGTGAACGGCGCGGCACCGAGCGCGTGCCCGGCGGCGCTCACGGTCGGGTCCTCATCGGGGCTCACAGGCGGGCATGGAGCCGGACGGCCTGCTCACGAGCCTTCGCCCGGATCTCGACGGCGTCGGCCCTCGTCGGCCGGCCCTCCGCCCACACCACCTCGCCCCCGACCTCGACCCGGACCGGCCGAATGCCGGGTGTGAATGCGACGTGCCAGGGGGTCATCGGCTCGTAGGACCACGTGACCCGGTCCTCCCTCGCCTCGGGAACGAGGTCCCATCCGGTCTCGAGCCAGCCCCAGGCTGTCTCGGGCGAGGCGGTGACGTCGACCGCCCGCCCGAGGGCGTAGGCGAGCCGGAACGTCTCGATCATGTGCGCCCCGATCCCGTCGGTCCCGAGCGCCACCGGGTTCGAGAACCGCGCGGGGTTCGCGTAGCCCACCGAGTTGTTGAGGTTCGAGAACGGGTTGTGGACGATCGTCCCGGCCAGGGAGTGGTCCGTGGGCAGGTGGACGCCGTGGGCGAGGAGCCACCGGCCGGTCGCGTGGCGGGCGAGGCGGGCCGGAGCCTCGGCATCCTCGGGGCCCTCGCAGACGTGGATGTGGACGCCCACCCCGAACTCCCGGGCGAGGTCCGCCGCCGCCTCGAGGGTGTCGTCGCCGCAGGTGAAGGCGGCGTGGACCCCCACGAGCCCGGCGCCGCCCTCGGCGAGGAACCGCCGGTTCTCCTCGAGGCCGCGCCGCGCCCCGTCCGGGCCGTGGCGATCGGTGACGCCGTAGGCGCACACGACCCGCACCCCGACCTCGGCACACGCATCGGCGATGACGGAAAGCGACCCCTCGATGGCGTTCGGCGACTCGTGATGGTCGATGATCGCCGTCGTGCCGGCTTCGAGGGCTTCGAGGGCGCCGAGCTTCGCGGACCACTCGATCATGTCCAGGTCGAGGGCAGCGTCGAGGCGCCACCAGACCTGTTCGAGGATCCCGCGGAAGGTCGTCGGGACCCTCGGCGGGGCAGGCATGCCCCGGGCGAGCGCCGAGTAGAGGTGGTGGTGGGCGCACACGAGACCCGGCGTCTCGGCCGGGCCGTATGCGATCACGTCGTCACGACCCCGGCGCGGGGCGGGCAAGGCGCGGAACGGCCGCGCGCGCCGCCGCCGAATCGCGCATCGGGAGGCTCGTCCGGCGAATCCCGTCGTGCCGGTAGAGGGCACCCGCGACCGCCGACGCCGTCGGAACGAGGACCGCCTCGCCCATGCCCTTCGCACCGTACGGGCCCTCGGGCTGCGGCTCCTCCACGAAGATGCACTCGACCGGCGGCATCCCGGCGGGCGGGATGATGGCGAGCGACTTGAGGGTCTCGGTCACGGGCCGCCCGCCCTCGACGACGAACGCCTCGCTGAGCGCCTGCCCGAGGCCCATGTGCACGCCGCCTTCGACCTGCCCCTCGAGGAGCGTCCGGTTGATGACCCGCCCGACGTCGTGGGCGGCGATGACTTTCTCGATCCGGCCGTCGTCGTCGAGCACGACGACCTGCGTCGCCCAGCCGTACCCGAAGTGGGTGACGGGCTCTTCGATGCCCGGCCCGAGCGGTGTCGTCCAGTCGACGACGACCTCGCCGTAGAACTCGCGGCCGGCGAGCGCGGCCAGGGCGAGTGGATCGGGTGCCGCGCCGACCAGCGCCGCGGTCAGCCTGGCCGCCGCCTCGATGACGGCCCGTCCGCCCAGCATCGTGGCGCGCGAGGCGGTCGTCTCGCCGGTGTCGAGCTCGTACGACGTGTCGACGAGGACTCGCACCCGCTCGGGCGGCAGCCCGAGCTCGTGGCAGGCGATCTGCTGGAAGGCCGTGTGGCAACCCTGGCCCATCTCGGTCCATGAATGGAACAGGCTGACCGTGCCGTCGGCCTCGGGACGGAGGATCGCCTTGCCGTACTCGCGCAGGCCGTTGCCGATGCCGGTGTTCTTCGCCGCGCAGGCGATCCCTGCGTAGCGGGCGGCGCGGTAAGCGTCGCGGACGGCGAGGAGGGTCTTCTTCAGGCCGACGCCCGGGCCCAGCCGCTGGCCGGTGCCGAACTGGTCGCCGGTTTCCAGGGCGTTGCGCCAGCGGATCTCCCAGCCATCGATGCCGACGCGCTCGGCCAGGACGTCGAGGAGGCCCTCGAGGGCGAAGTTCGCCTGGTTGGCGCCGAAGCCGCGCATCGCCCCCGACGGCGGGTTGTTCGTATACACGGCGCGCGCCTCGACGTCGACGTTCGGGACGCGGTAGGCGCCGCAGGCGTGCCCGGCCGCGCGCTCGAGCACCTTGCCGCCGACGCTCGCGTACGCGCCGTTGTCGCCGACGAGCCGGGCCCGGACGGCCAGCAGGCGGCCGTCCTCGTCGCAGGCGACCGTGTAGTCCATCGTGAACGGATGGCGCTTGACGTGAAAGCCGAGGCTTTCACGGCGGCTGAGGGCCAGGAGGACCGGACGGCCGGAGACGAGCGCGAGAAGGGCGGTCTGGCCCTGCACGTTCAGGTCCTCCTTGCCCCCGAACGCTCCGCCGGTCGAGACCTGGGTCACGCGGACGTCCGCCGGCGGCAGGTCGAGGAACGAGGCGATCTGGCGGCGGTCCTCCCAGGCGCCCTGACCCTGCGAGTAGAGGCGGACGCGCGGCTCGGTGGCCGGCCCGTCGGTGGCCGGCCCGTCGTCGGCGCGCGGCACGGCGAGGCACGACTCTGGCTCGAGGAACGCGTGCTCGATCGCCTCGGTCCGGAACGTGTCGCTGACGACGAACGCGGCGCTTGCCAGGGCGGCGTCCACGTCCCCGCGCCGGACGACCGAGAGCGACACGAGGTTGCCGCCGTCGTGGAGTGGCGGCGCATCTGCCGCCAGCGCGGCAAACGGGTCGGTGACGGGCTCGAGGACGTCGTAGTCGACCTCGACGAGCGCAGCGGCCTCCCGGGCGGTCTCGCGCGTCTCGGCGGCGACGGCGGCCAGCACGTCGCCCACGTAGCGCGTGGTCTCGCCCTCGCCGACGAAGAGCGGCCAGTCGTCGACGATGAGGCCCTGGCGTCGCTTGCCGGGCACGTCGCGCCAGGTCACCACGGCGACGACGCCGGGCAGGGCCGCGGCCCGCGAGGTGTCGATCCGCCGGACGAGCGCCCGGGGATGGTCGGAGAAGCGAATTGCCCCGTGGAGCATCCCCGGCACATGCAGGTCGTTGACGAATGGTCGCTCGCCGAGCGCGAGCTCGCGCGCCTCGTAGCGTGCGGTCCGCGACCCGATCGCGCCGGTCCGCTCGACCGCCGGGGAGGGACCGCCCCGCCGCGCCAGCGCCGCGACCTCGATCGCGTCGATCACCTTCGCGTAGCCGGTGCAGCGACACAGATTGCCGGCCAGTGCCCGGGCGATCTCGGCACGCGCGGGCGTCGGTTCGCGCCGCAGGAGCGCCTCGGCCTTCATGACGATCCCGGGCGAGCAGAAGCCGCACTGCGAAGCGCCGGTCGCGGTCATGGCGTCGGCCCACAGGTCCCTCGTCTCGGCCGGCAGCCCCTCCAGCGTCACGACCGACCGGCCGGCAAAGCGCGCCGCGGGCTGGGCACATGAGACGACCGCCCGACCGTCGACGATGACCGTGCAGGCGCCGCACGAGCCCTCTGGAGCGCAGCCGTCCTTCATCGAGCGCAGTCCGAACTCGCCGCGCAGCAGCTCGAGGAGGCTCGCCTCCGGCCGCGCCGATGCGACCACCGCTCGACCGTTCAGCGTGAGATCCATCGGACCGTCCTTCTCGGCGCGTGCGCCGTCTGCCGCCTTCATTCAAGCAGACCTAGACCGAAACTCCCACCTCTGCGTTCAACTCGAGGATCGCCTCGTCCCATTGGGCGAGCGCACCGCGCAGGGCCTGCCAGAACTCCTGCTTCGCACGAACCGAGAACTCCTCGAGACTCAGCCCGCGCTGCTCCACCCACGTGTAGTAGCCGAGGTTGAAGATCCGGCGTCGATCGAAGTCGGTCATCTCGAGGAGGTGTTCTTCATCCGCCCCAAGCACGTGCCGCTGCACGACCTCCGAGGCGTCGCGCCTCGTGAACTCGCCGCCGAAGAATTCGGCGAGGGCCTTCGGCGCTTCGCTCCGGTACAGGGCCGCACCGTCGGTCGCGACCGTCATCACGACGTCGTCCGGCCCCAGACCGTAGTGCTTCGCCGTCTTGATCGCGGCGAGGACGTTGCAGAGGCTCGAGAGCCCGAAGAGGTCGAGTGCCTCGACGATCGCCTCGGGAACGCCGGACTCAACGAGGTACGAGCGCCCGACTGGCGTCGAGAGCAGGAGGTTGAGCTGGTCGGTCGCCTCGTCGGAGATGTCGACGACGAGGTCCGTGTTCATCACGTTGTGGATCAGCGGGACGTGCTTGTCGCCGATCCCCTGGATGTTGTGCTCGCCGAACCCGTTCATCAGGAGCGTCGGACACTCGAGGGCCTCGACGGCGACGATCTTCGTGCCGTAGTGCTCCTTCAGCGCGTCGCCGGCTGCGATCGTCCCCGCGGAACCTGACGCCGAGACGAAGGCACGCAGCCGAAGATCAGGTTCCACCGCCCGGAGCGACTCGAAAACGTCAGCGAAGGCGCGCGAGGTGACCTCGCGGTGGACCAGGTGGTTCCCGTACTCCGAGAACTGGTTGAGGATCACGTTCGATGGATCCGCCGCCAGCTCATCGCACCGCTCGTAGATCTCGCGGACGTTGCTCTCCGAGCCTGGCGTGCGGACGATGTCCTCCGGGTTCGTTACCCACTCCTCGAGCCACCGGAACCGCTCGGAACTCATCCCCTCGGGCAGGACGGCGACGCCACGGCACCCGAGGATCCGCGACAGGGCGACCCCTCCGCGGCAGTAGTTGCCCGTCGATGGCCAGACCGCACGCTGCGTCCGCGGGTCGAAGCGGCCCGTCACCAGCCGGGGCACGAGACAGGCATACGCCGCGAGCAGCTTGTGGGACCCGATCATCGGGAACAGCGCGCCGAGCAGCACGACGATCGGGGCGTCGACGCCGGTCAGGCTCTTCGGCAGGACGACGTGGGCGGGAACCGCGACACGAGCCCGTCGCGACGGCCCGTTGTACCAGTGGATCCGGAAGAGGTTGTTCGGGTCGGCGGCGTCCGGATCGATACGGCCGAGGATGTCGTCCTTCCCCGTCTCCTCGGGCATCGCGAGCTGGCGGAACGTCGGCAACGTGATCGATCGCTCGCGAAGAACCTGGATCGTCCTCTCGTAGGCGCTCCGGTCCACAACCCCGGGCTCGACGAAGAGCGACGGCAGCGTGAGCGACGCCCGGTCGAAGGTCGGGGTCGTGGATGCGCTCTGGGTCATGGGAGATCGGAGCTGATCTCGCCGTACGTGTCGGGACGCCGGTCGCGGTAGAACTGCCAGTGCGCGCGGATCTTGTCGATCCTCGCGAGGTCGAGGTCGCCGACGACGATCTCCTCGTCCGCGCCCGCCGCCTCCGCGACGATCTCGCCGATGGGATCGACGAAGTAGCTGCTCCCGTAGAAGTGGCCGATGTTCCACGGCGCCTCGCGACCCACCCGGTTCAGGGCGCCCACGAAGTATCCGTTCGCGACCGCATGCGCCGGCTGCTCGATCTTCCAGATCTTGTCGGAGTGGCCCGACGTCGTCGCGGAAGGGTTGAAAACGATCTCTGCGCCGTGGAGCCCGAGGAGGCGGGCGCCCTCCGGGAAGTGGCGGTCGTAGCAGATGTAGACGCCGATCTTGGCGAAGCGGGTCTCGAAGACCGGATAGCCGAGGTTGCCCGGTCGGAAGTAGAACTTCTCCCAGAACCCGTACGGCGAGTGTTCGTCCTCCCCGTGGCAGTGCGGGATATGCACCTTGCGCATCTTCCCGAGGTACGTGCCGTCCGCGTCGATTACCGCCGCGGTGTTGTAGAAGACGCCGGGCATCTCCTGCTCGTACACGGGGACGATGAGGACCATCCCGTGCTTTCGTGCAGCATCCACCATCACCTTGATCGTCGGACCGTCGGGTACAGCCTCCGCGGCCTCATACCAGCGGGCGTCCTGCTCCGCCGGGAAGTAGGGCCCGATGAAGAGTTCCTGCAGGCACAGGATCTGGACGCCGCGGATCGCGGCTTCATCGATCAGCCGAAGATGCTTTTCGATCGCGGCGCGCTTGTGAGCCTCGACGGCTTCACGGCCATCCAGCTCATGGACGGCCTGGACCAGGCCGCAGCGAACGACGCGACTCATGGTTCCCCTCCTTTGGTTCGATGCCCTTCGCCCTGGAGCGTCGCGTCCCCTCGCGCGAGAATCCGCTCATAGCTTTGCTGCCAGTTCCGGGTGATGAACCCGACGGCGGCCTCAACGTCCCGGCGCGCAAGCGCGTCGATCAGCTCGTCGTGTTCGTCCGCCGATCTCGCCGCGATGACCGAGCCTCCAAAGTAGACGATCTCCAGGCGACGGAGCTTCGCCTTCAAGCTCGAGAGGATCTCGGTGAGCTCAGGGTTGCCCGCCAGCTCGGTGTACACGGCATGCAGCTCATGGTCCGCGCGAGACGCGGTGACCGCGTCGTGAGCCTCGATCGCACGACGGAGTCGCTCGTTCGACTTCCGCATCTTTGCCACGGCGCGATCGCCCAATTGAGGGGCGGCCAGGCGAATTGCGAGTGTTTCGAGCGTCCATACGATCGGGTAGATGCGGCCCGCGTCGTCCGGGTCGGCGGGCGCGACACGCGTCCAGCGGTTCGCGGCCATCTGGACGAACCCCTCGTCGGCGAGGCGAGTGAGAGCCTCGCGGACGGGCATGCGGCTTACGCCGAGACGTTCCGCGAGCTCCATGTCGCGGACCCGCTCTCCCGGGAGGAGGATCCCGTCCACGATCCACCCCTTGACGGCCACGTACACGCGCTCGCGGAGGAGCTGGGGCTCGATCCGGTCCACCCTTGCGGCCAACGGCATCAGTTACTCCCCGAGATTCGCTGTCCGCCTTGACTTTTGCGCCCAATATCCAATATACCATGGAGGCAGAGGGCGATCTGCGCCCGAAGGAGGAGGACGAGGAACATGGCGACCAATTCGGCGGCCGGAAACTCCGGCAAGATCTGGGCGGTCGAGGAGGGGGAGCGGAGAAGCCCGGGCATCATCCACGTCGTGATGATGGCCCTGTTCATTGGCATCGGGATCGTGGTCGGGACGCTCGGCAGTCTCGCGATCCCGATCGGCTTCGTGTCCGCCTTCTGGCCCGGCCAGGCGGTCCAGGCCGTCGGTGCCACCTGGTTCGGTGCCTGGGGGGTCATCGCCGGGATGTTCTTCCCCTTCATCTCGAATGCTATGAGTGGCTCCGCGCCGATCCCGGTGTCCGCGGCATACCTGCCGGCGAACTTCATCCAGGGATTCCTCGCCGTTGCCGCGTTCAAGTTGCTGAACGGTGACCCGAGACTACGCACGGTCCGCGACTGGACGATCTGGGTTGTCTTCGGTGTGCTTGTTGCGAACTTCCTGGGTGCCTTCTGGGGCACGTATGTGCTGTCGTGGTTCGGCCTGATCACCGACCAGGCGCGAATCCCCGCACTGCTCGGGTGGACGATCGGAAACTCGATCCCCTCGCTCATCTTCGGATCGATTCTCCTGAAGTACGTGACCCCGATGGTGATCCGCTCCAAGGCGTTCGTGAAGGGCTGGTGGGCGTGACGGCATTGACCGGACACGTCTGACTGATCGTGCTCGGCGACCGGCGGTAGCGACCGGTCGCCGAGCGTTTTTCGCAAGACGCAATTCCGAAAGAGCGAGATGCCCCGATCTGAATTCGCGAAGAAGACGCTCCTCGGCGTCGTGCCGGCCGACTCGCCGTTCTATGCGTTCCACCCCGTCACGCGGTTGACCCTTCTGCTCGTGCTGTCGGTCGCGCCAATGTTCATCGACCGGCCGGAGATCAACCTTGCGATCATTGCGACGACGTTCGGGCTCTTCTGGTGGGGAGGCGTCCGGATGAGCGACCTCAAGAAGTACCGTCTGCTCCTTGTCACTGTCGCGCTCTTCATGTTCATCGTGGCGTACCTCGCACCTGGAGAAAAGGCACAGCTGACTCCGGTCAGCCTGGCCGGGCTCACCTTGTATTGGGAGCCGATGCGCTGGGCGTTCGTGAGCTACGTCCGGCTGATGGCGATGCTCTTCGGAGCGATCCTCTACTTCTCGACGAACCGCGAGCGCGACGTGCTCGTCGGCCTCCGCACGTTGCACCTTCCGTTCCCGGTGAGCTATGTCGCCGGGCTCTCGCTGAGGAGCGCCGGGATGTTCATGGAGGACTTTGCGACGATCCGGGAGGCTGAGCAGGCTCGAGCGCTCGACCTCGACGCGCTTTCGCTCAGGGAGAAGGTGAAGCTCTACACGATGTACACGGTCCCCCTCTTCGCCGTGGCTCTTCGGCGCGCGGACGAGATCTCCGCCGCTCTCTACGCGCGCGGCTACACGCTCTCGGGGCAGCCGGGGACGGGCGGAAAGCGAACCGACTACCTGCGGGACAAGTTCGTCGTACGGGCCCGCGACTGGGCGGTCAGTCTCGGGCTCCTCGGAACCTTGGTCGTGATCGCGATCGTCAGCAGGACCACCAGCGTCTTCTCGGTCCAGTCATCACCTTTGATCGCCTTCGTCGAGCAGCTCCTGGGGATCGGATGAACGCGATCGAGCTCAATGGCGTGACCTGGAGATACGAGCACGCGGAGGAACCTGCGCTCGTCGACGTCAACCTCGCGATCTCGGAAGGCGAGTTCGTTCTCGTCATCGGTCCGAATGAGGCGGGCAAGACGACGCTCGTATCCGCGATCAAGGGCCTGATCCCGAACGCCATCACGGGTGTTCTCAAGGGTGACGTGCTGGTTTTCGGGGACCGGGTGGAATCGATCAAGCCCCCGGTCCTCGCGAAGCAGATCGGGTTCGTCTTCGCGGACCCGGAATCCCAGTTCACGGCGCTCACGGTCGAGGAGGAGATCGTCTTCGGTCTCGAGAACGTGGGCTGGCCCCGCGAGACGATCGGCGAACGCGTCGAGTGGGCGGCGCGGATCACCGGCGTGGAGGACTTGCTGGACAAACCCCCGTACGACATCTCGGGGGGCCAGAAGCAGCGCGTGGCAATCGCCTCCGTCATCGCGATGCAGCCACGGATCCTGATCCTCGACGAGCCGACCGCGATGATCGACCCGCTCGGAAAAGACCTCGTCGTCCGGATCTGCGCGGAACTCAAGAACGATCACGATATGACGATCGTGGTCGTTGAGCACAACATCGAGGCCTTCGCGCCGCTCGCGGACAAGGTCGTGATGGTGAACGAGGGCAGGGTCGAGCGCATCGCACCGCCCCGCGAGATCTTCCGCGACCTCGACCACCTGCTGGCGCGAGACGTCCATCCGCCTCAGGTCACCCAGGTCTTCGGCCGACTGCGCGAACGCGGGTTGTACCACGGGGAGCTCCCACTCAGCGACGAGGAGGGCTTCGCCGGCTGGCGCACGCTGCTCGACGGTGCTGCACGATGAGCCTTCTCGAGGTCAACGACCTCACCTTTCGCTATGAGGATGGGACGCCTGCCCTGCGGGGGATCGACTTCACCGTGGAGGAGGGCGAGTTCATCGCGCTCATCGGGCAGAACGGGTCAGGGAAGACGACCTTCGCAAAGTCCCTCGCCGGGCTCCTCCGACCCACGACCGGACGCGTGGTCGTTGACGGGATCGACACGGCCCGCAAGGGAGTGATCAAGGAGCTCGTCCGGCGGATCGGCTACGTGTTCCAGAACCCGGATCACCAGCTGTTCAACAACAATGTCTACGCCGAGATCGCGTATGGTCCGAGGAACCTCGGGATTGACGATCCGGAGCGGGACGAGATCGTCCGTGAAGCGGCGGCGGTGGCGGGCGTCCGCGAAGCGCTCTTCACCGAGCACCCCTTCTTCCTGACGAAGGGGCTCCGTCAGCGCATCGCGATCGCGTCGACGCTCGCGATGCGACCCAAGGCGATCATCGTGGACGAGCCGACGACGGGTCAGGACTATCGGCAGTCCGCCGAGATCATGAACTTCCTGACGCGCCTCTGGCGGGACGAAGGTCACACGATCATCATCGTCACTCACGAAATGCCCATCGTCGCCGCGTACGCGCAGCGGGTCGTCGCGCTGTGCGAGGGGAGGATCCTCCTCGACGGGACGACGAGGGACGTGTTCGCGCGTCCCGACGAGCTGCGCAGGACGTTCGTCAAGCCTCCCCAGGTGACGCGCCTTGCGCAGGCGTGGGGCGATCCGGCGATCCCGTCCGACGTGATCACGGTCGAGGAGCTCGTCGATGGTGCCGTCTCCAGCATTGCAGGTCGCTCGTCGCATTCGCCCGCCGGGATCTCCCCCGGCGCCGAACCGGCCTCGCCCCGCGGGCCCGGGCGGGAGGTGTGATGAGCGACGGGCTTCTCGTCCACGGCGGGACCGTCGTTTCGCCGCGCGGCCTCCGACGCGCAGATGTCCGCTGCCGAGACGGCGCGATCGTGGAGATTGGCACAAACCTCGCACCGGCCGGCGAACAGATGCTCGACGCAGGCGATTCCTACGTCCTGCCGGGGATCGTCGATCCGCATGTCCACTTCGCGCTCGAGGCGAAGCCCCATCGGACAGCGGATGACTTTGCCTCAGGAAGCGCGGCCGCCCTCGCCGGCGGCGTGACGACGGTCATCGACTTCGCGCATCAGCATGCGGGTGAAGGCTTCGAAGAAGCGCTCGACCGGCGCCTCGCGGAGGCGGGCTCGTGCCGCACGGACTACTCGCTGCATCTGATCGTGACGGACATTTCCGGCGGGCAGCTGGCGGAGATGAGCCGCCTGTCGGAGCGGGGGGTGACCAGCGCAAAGCTCTACAGCACGTACCGGGCAGCGGGGTTCTTCTGCGACGACTACGTGGTCCTGGAGTTCATGCGTGCGGCGGCGGAGCTCGGGTGGGTCGTGATGGTCCACTGCGAGAACGACGCGATCGTGGAAGGGACCAGGGCGTCGTTCGTTCGCCAGGGGACGGTCGAGTTCCGCTACCACGGGGCTTCCCGGCCCGCCGTCGCGGAGGTCGAGACCGTCGAACGAATGCTCTGCTTCGCGGGTGAAACAGGCGCCGCAGTCTATCCGGTGCACCTGTCCGTCGGCGAGTCGGCACGGCTCATCGCCGCAGCGCGTCGTCGCGGCGTGACGGCATTCGGCGAGACGTGCCCCCACTTCCTCGTGGCGGACGAGCGCGTGTACGAGGACGATGCGCGGGCCGCGCGGTTCATCCACACGCCCCCGCTCCGCGCAGAGCGCGAGCAGGGGATCCTGTGGGAAGAGCTCGGCGCGGATGGCCTGCAGACGGTCGGGAGCGACCACTGCGGATACGCGCTCGCGCAGCGGACCGATTTCGCGGACATCGTGAAGGTCGCGCCGGGCATCCCCGGGACAGAGACGCTTCTCCCCCTCCTCTACACGTACGGCGTCGTGACCGGGCGGATGCGGATGGAGGACCTCGCCGCGGTCGCAAGCGAGAACGCAGCGAGGATCTTCGGCCTCTACCCGCGGAAGGGCGTCGTTGCCGAGGGCTCCGACGCTGATCTCGTGATCTACAGGCCGGACGGCACGACGACGCTGGATGACGAGACGGTCCGGTCCGCGGCGCGCTACTCGCCGTTCGCCGGGATGCCGGTTCGCGGCAGGGTCGCGGCGACGATCCTTCGCGGAAGGATCGCATTCGACGGCAAGGACGTGATCGCGCCAGAGGGAACCGGGCGGTTCATCGCACGCCAGCCCTTCGATCCGGCGCGGGTGTGAAGGTTTCCGCCGCAGCGAAGGTTTCCCCCGCGCGGATCGCGCGCGACCTCGCGGACGTCAACCGGTTCGGGGCGACCGCCGCGGGCGGCGCCGAGCGGCTCGCGTGGACGGATGACGAGGTCGCAGCGCGGCGCTGGCTCTCGGAGGTGTGTGCCGATCTCGGGCTCGATGTCGACCAGGACGAGGCCGGCAACGTATGGGCGCATCCGCCCGAGGCGCGTGGGGTCTACCTCGGCTCCCACCTCGATACGGTTCCCGACGGTGGGCGGTTCGACGGGGCTCTCGGAGTCATCGGCGCCCTCGAGGTCCTTCGTTCCGCCCGTGAGGCGAACCTTCCGGAGGCGCGCCGGCTCGGGCTCGTGTGCTTCACGGACGAGGAGGGGGCACGGTTCGGTATCGGGATGCTCGGCAGCCGATCGCTCGCAGGGGTGGTCGAGCTCGAGGAGGTCGAGCGAGCCGTCGGGACGGACGGCGTCCGCCTGCCGGATGTCCTCCGGCACCACGGCATCGACCCGTCGCGACTCCCTTTGGTGGCGCAGCGGCGCGCGCGGGTGGCGGCGTACCTCGAGCTCCACATCGAACAGGGGCCACGGCTGGAGCGTGAGGGGCTCGCCGTAGGGATCGTGACGGGGATCGTGGGAGTGAGCAACTGGCGCGTCCGCGTGAATGGCGTCGCGAACCACGCCGGGGCCACCATGCCCGCCGACCGGCACGATGCGCTCATCCCGGTCGCCGAACTCGCCCTCGCGGCACAGCGATCCATGCGGGCGCACCCGGCGGACCTTGTCGCGACCGCGGGCGAGGCAGGCGTCATCGGGGGAGCGAGCAACATCGTTCCAGGTCGAGCTCACGCGACGCTTGACATCCGGAGTCTCGATGAAGACCTCCTCGCGACGGCCGTGGACGAGATCGTCGGGGCAGGTCGTCGGTCCGCCCAGGACAACGGATGCGAGTTCCTTCCGACCGAGACAAAGCGGATGCCTCCGGCCCTGATGTCCCCGCTCGTCATGGACGCGCTCGATGACGCGGCGCGCGGCGAGGGGATCCCGACCATGCGAATGTCGAGCAAGGCCGCTCACGACGGGATGAACCTCGCGAACGCCGGAATCCCGTGCGGGATGGTGTTCGTGCGGTCGCAGGGCGGCATCAGCCACGCGCCCGCCGAGTTCTCGAGCGAGGAGGACTGCGGCCTCGGTGCCCAGGTCCTGGCGCGGGGAGCGATCCGCCTGGCGAGGACGGTGAAATGACGTTCGACCTCCTGATCACCGGCGCTCAGGTCTATTCCGGGGACTCGCCGCCCGCAGCAGTGGATGTCGCCGTCGCCGACGGCGTCATCGCGGCCGTCGGGCGCGACGACCGATGGGAGGCACGAGAGGTGATCGAGGGGCGCGGGCTCATCCTCTGCCCGGGGTTCATCGATCTTCACGCCCATTCCGGCCTCCGGCCGTTCATCGACCCGCTCCTGTCACCGAAGACAGGACAGGGGTTCACGACCGAGCTGATCGGACCCGATGGGCTCGGGCCCGCACCTGTAACCCACCAAGCCTGGCCGACACGCCTCGCGTACCTGGCGCCGATCGAGGGACCGGGGCCCGATCGGGTGTCATGGTCCTCGATGGACGAGTATCTCGGTGCACTGCAAGGGGCGCGACCCGCGACGAACCTCGTCGTATCGGTCGGCCACAACGCGGTCCGCGAGCACGTGATGGGGCGCGACGACCGGCGCGCCGGGGGCGCAGAGCTCGCCGCGATGGGTTCCGAGGTCCGATCCGCGCTCGAGGAAGGCGCGCGCGCCCTCTCGTTCGGTCTGATCTACGTCCCCGGCGTCTTCGCGGACACGAACGAGCTGGTCGAGCTTGCCCGCGAGGCCGCGCGTTTCCGCGCGCCGCTCATGCCACACATCCGCAACGAGGGCGCAGGCATTATCGCAGCGGTGACCGAGATGATCGAGGTCGCGCGCCGGTCGGGCGCCCGGCTCCACATCACCCACCTGAAGCTGGTCGGCAATCCCGAGCTCCTCGACCCGCTCCTCGAGCTCATCGGCGCGGCGACGCGCGAGATCGAAATCACCTTCGACCAGTACCCCTACGGCGCGGGCAGCACGACCCTCGGTGCGCTCCTGCCGCCGTGGGCGCTGGCGGGCGGACGGGAGGCGACCCTGCCGCGGCTCCTCGATCGAGACACGCGCGCCCGGATCATCCGCGAGATGGAGACGGGAATTCCGGGCTGGGAGAACCTGTACGGGACGTGCGGGCCCGAGCGCGTCGTCATCGTGGACGTGCCTCCGAGTAACGCCGAGCTGATCGGTCGCTCACTCGCGGAGATCGGCGAGGGGCTCGGCAAGGATCCGGCCGAAGCGGCGATTGACGTGATGGTGGAGACGGCGATGTTGGCGACCATGATCGACCACTACGCCACCGACGAGGTTGTGCGGGCGATCTTTGCCCAGCCCCTCGCGCTCGTCGGCTCAGACGGCATCTTCGGTCCGCATCCGCACCCCCGCCTCTACGCGACTGCTGCCCGGGTCCTGGGCCGGTTCGCCATCCGGGAGAAGCTCATCACGGTCGAGGACGCCGTCGCAAGGCTCACTTCCCGCGCGGCCGACCTGCTCGGGCTTGCCGATCGCGGCCGGATCCGCGAAGGCCTGCGTGCTGATCTCGTCCTGCTCGACCCGACCTCGTACGTCGACACGGCGACGTACGAGGAGCCCTGTCAGCAGCCACCCGGAGTTGTGGCCGTCTTCGTCGGCGGCCGGGCGGTCCAGCGAGAGGGCGGCCCGACGGGGGAGAGGCCGGGCACGGTCCTTCGCGGACGTCCTCAGCCGCCATCTCGGTAGGGGAGGAAGGATGGGCAAGCCAAGCCGGGGAGTGCTGGTCCACGAAGACGGTACTGAAGAGGTCGTCGATCCCGGAACCGTCGCGATCGACGACTTCGGGGCACGACTCCAGCTCGAGTACGAGTACGGGCCCGATCTGCTCCCGGCAGACGTGGGGTCGCCGGAGGCCTTGTCCAGCGGCGGGATGTGGCGGTACGCAGCGCTCTTGCCGCTCGACGAGGGACCCATCGTCTATCCACTCCCCGTCGGAGGAACTCCGCTCGTCGCGCCAGCAAGCCTACGCGCGCGGGTCGGCTTGCCGAACCTGTGGCTCAAGGACGAGACGAGAGGGCCATCGGGCTCGAACAAGGATCGAGCAACGGCCCTCGTCCTCCAGCAGGCGATGTCGTCCGGGGTCTCGCGGGTGACGGCTGCCTCGACGGGCAACGTCGCCGTGAGCCTCGCAGTCGGAGCGGCCGCTGCGGGCAAGGAGGCGATGATCTTCGTCGCGACCGATGTCGACGACGGGAAGCTCGCGCTCATGCGTCACGTCGGGGCCACGGTGGTGAAGGTGCGCGGCGGGTATGAGGCGGCCTTTCGCCTGTCCCGGCAGGCCGCGCGCGAGTTCGGCTGGATCGACCGGAACACGGGAGTGAACCCGGCGACGGTTGAGGCGAAGAAGACCGTCGCCTTCGAGATCTGGGAGCAGCTCGGAGGAGAGATGCCCGATGTCGTCGCCGTCCCCGTCGGCGATGGACCGACGCTCAACGGCATCGCCAAGGGGTTTCGCGAGCTCGTCGCCTGCGGCGTCGCATCTGCCGTCCCCATGTTGGTCGGCGTTCAGGCGGACGGATGCCAGCCCGTCAAGCGAGCCTGGGAGGCCGGCGGTCGGGTCGAGGCCACGGAGGCTCACACGATCGCGGATGGCATCGGAGTGAGTCGGCCGATCTCCGGTGCCCTCGCCGTCCGCGATGTCGTCGCATCGGCCGGCTTCTTCGTCGCGGTCACCGACGCGCAGATGCTCGAGGCGATGGGGTTGCTGGGAGCGTCGGCTGGCGTCCTCGCCGAGCCGGCGGGCGCGGCTTCGCTTGCGGGGCTGCTCGTCGCGGTCCGGGAAGGCCGGATCGACGTGCGTTCGCGCATGGTCGCCCTGGTCACCGGCTCGGCGCTCAAGACGCCGCGCTTCTATCAGGCCAGCGGCAGCGTTGCCGAGATCTCGGCCGACCTCGACGAGCTCACCCGCGTCCTGCGTTCGCTGGATTCCGCCCGCGAAGGTCGATGAGGTTTCGCGGCTGCTCAGTACGTGAGGACGCGATCCGCCTCGATCGTCTGGCGCCCGATACCATGAGCCCGCCATGACCGACGAACCCACGAACCTCGCCACACCCTACCGCAGCCACACCTGCGGCGCGCTGCGTGCCGCCGATGCCGGGACACCCGCGCGGCTCGCCGGGTGGGTCCATCGCCGGCGAGACCATGGCCAGCTGATCTTCCTCGACCTGCGGGATCGACACGGGATTACCCAGGTCGTCGTCGACGCGACGGATTCACCGGAGGCCCATGCCGCCGCATCTGAGGCGCGGTCCGAGTTCGTGGTGACCGTCGCTGGGACCGTGGCGCTGCGGCTGCCCGGCACCGAGAACGCCAAGCTGCCGACCGGCGCCATCGAGCTGCGGGCCACCGAGTTCACGATCCTCAACGAGGCGAAGACGCCGCCGTTCTACATCAACGACCCCGATGCCCCCGTCGATGAATCGCTCCGGCTCAAGTACCGCTATCTCGATATCCGGCGCGAGCCGATGCAGCAGCGGCTCATCCTGCGGAGCCGGCTGGTCCAGGCCATCCGCGAGGTCCACCACGCCAGCGGGTTCGTGGAGGTCGAAACGCCGAACCTGATCAAGTCCACGCCCGAGGGCGCGCGCGATTTCATCGTCCCGTCGCGACTCCAGCCGGGCAGTGTGTACGCGCTGCCCCAGAGCCCGCAGCAGCTCAAGCAGCTGCTCATGGTCGCCGGCGTCGATCGCTACTTCCAGATCGCGCGATGCTTCCGGGACGAGGATCTGCGCGGAGACCGCCAGCCCGAATTCACGCAGCTGGACCTGGAGATGAGCTTCGTGGACGAGACCGCGGTCATGGACTTCGTGGAGGCGATGACGATCGCGGTGACGAAGGCCGTCGTCCCTGACCGGCCGATCCAGGCCGTGCCGTTCCCGCGTTTCACTTACGACGAGGCGATGGAACGGTTCGGGTCGGACAAGCCGGACCTGCGGTTCGGCATGGAACTCGTTGACCTTGCGCCCGAGCTGCGTGGTGCGGACGGCGTCCCGGCCTCCGGTTTCCGGGTCTTCGACGAGGTCCTTGCGAGCGGTGGCCGCGTGAAGGCGATCACGGTGCCGGGTCTCGCCGACGCGCCCAGAAGCCGGATCGATGAGCTGACCGAGACGGCGAAGCGGTTCGGCGCGAAGGGCCTCGTCCACCTGGCGGTGGAGCCGGGCGGCTCGGTCAAGAGCCCGATCCTCAAGTTCCTCGGCGATGACCTCGCGGCGCGCTTGGCGGCAACGGCAGATGCGAATCCCGGCGACCTCGTGCTCATCGTCGCCGACTCCACGGACGTCACGAACGACGTCCTCGGACGACTGCGAGCGGATCTCGGCGTGCGGCTCGGCCTGGCGGATCCGAACGTCCTGGCCTATTGCTGGGTCCATCGCTTCCCGATGTACAAATGGGACGTTGACGGCGCTCGCTGGGACGCGACGCATAACCCGTTCTCGGGTGTGGTGCCGGAGGACGAGGTGCTCCTCACCACGGTGTCCGGGGACGCCGCGCGTCCGTCACCCGAGGATCCGGCCGGCCGGGCCCGGGCGATGCAGTACGACATCGCGCTCAATGGCTGGGAGCTCGGCGGCGGGTCCGTGAGGATCTGGCGGCGGGACCTGCTCGAGCGGAGCTTCGCGCTCCAGGGCTACAGCGAAGAGCGGATGCGGAACATGTTCGGGGCCGTGCTCGATGCTTTCGAGTACGGCGCCCCGCCGCACGGCGGGATCGCGCTCGGCATCGATCGATGGGCGGCTTTGCTGGCCTACCAGACGAACATTCGCGAGGTCATGGCGTTCCCCAAGACTCAGTCGGGCAACGACCTCATGCTCGAGGCGCCGTCCGAGCCGGATCCCGGCCAGTACGCGGACCTGGGCCTGAAGTTCGTCGGCATCGAGGAACGGAAGGCGTAGGTGTCGGGGGCGCCGGACAGACTCGTCCCCGAGACGGCACACCCACTCCTCGACCGGATCGCGCAGCGGCCTCAGCTCGCGGCCCTGGCCGGGGCATTGTTCATCGGGTTCTCGGGCATCTTCTACCGGTACGCCGAGGTCAGCCCGGAAACCGCGACCGTGTTCCGTTCGCTGTATGGACTGCCGGTCCTGGGCGCCGTCGCGTGGCTGGAGCGGCGACGTTTCGGCGTCATGCCGGGCAGCAGCATCCGCCTTGCAGCCCTGGCCGGCGTCTTCTTCGCCGCCGATCTCCTGTTGTGGCATCACGCGATCGAATTCATCGGCGCCGGCCTTGCCACCGTGCTCGGCAATCTCCAGGTGGTGGTGGTCGCACTCGTGGCGTGGGTGCTCCTCCGCGAGCGGCCGGCACGAACGACGCTACTCGCGCTGCCGGTGGTGGTGGCCGGTGTCGTCCTGATCTCCGGCCTCCTTGACGGCGACGCCTATGGCAAGGATCCACTTCTGGGAGTGGGCCTCGGGATCCTGACGGCCCTGTCCTACAGTGGCTATCTGATGGTCATCCGGCTGGTCGGGCGAGATCTGCGCCGGCCGGCCGGTCCCGTGTTCATTTCAACTGCCGCAACGGCCGTCGTTGCCGCCACCTACGGGGCGCTGGCGGGCGGTCTCGACCCCGTCCCGGCATGGCCGTCGCACGGTTGGCTGATCCTCGTCGGAATCACGTCGCAGTCCGTGGGCTACGTGCTGATCTCGATCGGCCTGCCCCGGCTGCCATCCGCGGTCACGTCGATCATTCTCCTTGCGCAACCGGTAGCGACGGTCATCCTGGCTCGCGTGCTCCTGACGGAAGTGCCATCGACGATCCAGGTGGTCGGGATCGGACTGGCGATGGGCGGGATTGCGATCGCGACGGTTCCCGTCAGCCGGTTGCGGGACCGAGCGCAGCGCCGCGCGCGGTCGGTGCCGGGTCCGGAGTCCGCCGACTACGACCCCGGGTCGTCCTAGCGTCGGCCGGCCGCCGAACCGGCGTCAGCTTCGATCCCGGAGCGTGCGACGCGCGTTCGGCGCGGCGTGTCGGTCAGTTCAGCTCGGTTCGGCGCCGGCGATCGACGGTCCGACGAGCGGCGCATCTTCCGGGGTGGCCGCCGCTGCGGAGCCCCACTCGTGTGCGTGCGCGCCGGGCGTGGCCGCCGGCCCGTCGTAGGGCGGGAGATCGTCACGAGCGGTCTCTCCGTCGATGACGGTCCCGGGATCGCCGAGGTCGAGTGTTCGGAGCTTGAGCGCTCCGCCGGCCACGAGCAGCGCGAGGAGCTCGTCCGGCATCGCTGTGTGCACGAGAGCGCGGAGGGCCGGAAGCGCGGCCACCGGGAGCAGGGCCGGCCACCCCGCCGCATCCCCGTAGGCCGGACGGAGCAGGCTGTCGGGATCCATGCCGTGTGCCTCGATGAGCGACGTGACGGTCTCCGGACCGGCCCAGCACAGGCGCGCCGGCCAGACCATGGCCGCGGCCGTGCCGCTGATCTCGGCATTGGCCAGGTCCACGCCGCGGGCGATCTGCGCCACCGGGCCGCCGTCAACAGGGGCAGGAGCCGCCAGCGTGACCGGGGCTCCGGCGAGCGCCGCCGCGACCTTCCCGTCGGGATCCTCTGCGACGACGATGATCGGCATCGCCCCCCCCGCCCAGGCGGCATCGGCGATCCGCCGCACCCGGGCAACGCCGGCCGCATCCGCAAGGGCGGAATCAGCGGAAGCGGCGAGGATCACGGCGGCAACGGTCACCGCCGGATGCTAGCAGGCCGGTCCGAAGCGGCACCTGTGCGACAATCCGCCCGCCCATGACCGATCCGATCCGCTCCACGCTGCCCGGTGCCGTCGACGAGGCATCGTCCGCTCCGGCCGCCGATGGCACCGTCGCCCGCGACGATCTGCGCAACGTCGCCATCGTCGCCCACGTCGACCATGGCAAGACGACCCTCGTGGACGCCCTGCTTCGCCAGACGGGCACGTTCCGTGCCAACGAGACGCTCGTGGACCGGGTCATGGACTCCATGGACCTCGAGCGCGAGAAGGGGATCACGATCCTCGCCAAGCAGACGACCGTCGATCACGACGGCGTCCGCCTCAACATCGTGGATACGCCGGGACACGCCGACTTCGGCGGCGAGGTCGAGCGGTCGCTGCTCATGGTGGACAGCGTCCTGCTGCTCGTCGACGCCGCGGAGGGCCCGCTCCCGCAGACACGCTACGTCCTCCAGAAGGCGATGGCCCGCCGGCTGCCGGTGGTCGTGGCCCTGAACAAGATCGACCGGTCAGACGCCCGCCCGGCCGAGGTCCTCGATGCCGTCTACGAGCTGTTCATCAACCTCGGGGCGGACGACGATCAGATCGACTTCCCCGTGGTCTACACGAACGCGAAGCTCGGCACTGCGACGCTCGAACTCGCAGACCCCGGCACGGACCTGCGACCCCTCCTGGACCTGCTCGTGCGCGTCACGCCCCCGCCGCGCCACGTCCCCGGCCACCCGCTCCAGCTCCTGGTCACGAACCTGAGTGCCAATGAGTACGTCGGGCGGATGGCCGTTGGGCGCATCCGAAACGGCTCCATCCGGGTCGGCCAGCGAATCGTGGTCGTGCGCGAGGAGGCGGACGACACCGCGGGCAGCGTTGAACCCGGGCGGACCGTGACCCTGTCGGGGACCGTGACCAGCCTCCAGACCGCGCACGGGATCGAGCGTATCGACATTCCCGAGGCCGGTCCGGGCGAGATCGTGTCCGTGGCGGGACTCCCGGATGTCACGATCGGGGACACCCTGACGGAGCCGGGCGATCCGCGCCCGCTGCCGCGCCTGGACGTGGACGCCCCGACACTGCGCATGACCTTCGGGGTGAACACGTCGCCGCTCGCGGGGCGGGAAGGCAAGTACGTCACGTCCCGCCAGATCAAGGCCCGCCTGGACCGAGAAGTCCTGGGCAACGTATCCATCGAGGTCTATCCAACGGAGTCGGGCGACACCTTCGAGGTTCGCGGCCGCGGTGAGCTCCAGCTGGCCGTGCTCATCGAGCAGATGCGGCGCGAAGGCTACGAGGTCACGGCCTCCCGCCCGGAGGTGATCCTCCGCGAGGCCGAGGGCAAGGTCCAGGAGCCGTACGAGCGCGTCACGATCGACATCCCGCCCGACTACATCGGCGAAGTCCAGACCGCGCTGGCCGGCCGAAAGGGCCGCCTGGAGCAGATGACGACCGATCCGGACGGGCGCGTTCGGCTCGAGTTCGTCCTGCCGGTCCGGGGGCTCATCGGCTATCGCGGGCAGCTCCTCACGGACACTCGTGGCACGGCTCTCCTGCACCAGATGGGCGAGGGCTACGGGCCCTGGGCGGGGGAGGTGACCCACCGGACGGAGGGCGTCCTGGTGGCCGATCGAGCCGGGACCTCGAATGCGTACGGGCTATTCAACCTGCAGGAGCGGGCGGAGCTGTTCATCGGCGCGGGCGTCGAGACCTACGAGGGCATGATCGTCGGCGAGAACTCGAGGTCGGGCGACCTCGACGTCAACGCCACGAAGGAGAAGAAGCTCACCAACATCCGGACCCATTCCCACGATGAGGCGCTCCGGCTGACGCCGCCGCGCCCGATGACGCTCGAGTCCGCCCTCGAGTTCATCGCGGTCGACGAGCTCGTCGAGGTGACACCGCTATCGATCCGCCTCCGGAAACGCCTGCTGCCAAAGCACCAGCGGGAGCGCGACCGCGGCCGCGAGTACGACCGAGCGCGTTCGGAGGGCTGACCGCCCGCCCCGGGCCGCCCCGTGGTGCGGGCCACCAGCGCCGTTCGCTCCGGCGGGCCCCGGATCGCTCCCGGCCTACAATCCCGGAAATGTCGATCTACCTGGACCATGCCGCCACGACGCCGCTGCGTCGCGAGGCCCTGGACGCGATGCTGCCGTACCTCGGCGAGCAGTTCGGGAACCCCAGCTCGCCCCATTCGTGGGGGCGTCGGGCCAGGGCCGCGCTCGACGAGGCGCACGAACGCGTCGCCGCCGGGCTCGGCGCGCGCCCACGGGAGATCGTCCTGACGAGCGGCGGCACGGAGGCACTCAACCTGGCGCTCAAGGGAGCGGCCTGGGCGGGCAAGGCGGGGGGCCATCAGATCGTGACGACCGCCGTCGAGCACCACGCCGTGCTCCATCCGCTGCAGCAGCTGGCGAAGTTCGGCTTCGAGGTCATCGAACTCCCGGTTGATCGCTACGGACGCCTGGACCCGGACGTCCTCTCCGCTGCGCTCACAGATCGGACGATCCTCGTCGCGATCGGGCACGCCAACAACGAGGTCGGGACGATTCAGCAGCTCGCGGAGCTCATCGCGAAGGTTCGGTTGGATGGCCCTCGCGGCTGTCTCGTGGCTGTCGACGCGGTGGCGTCCGCGCCATACCTCGCGATCGATGTTCAGGCGCTGGACTGTGACTTGCTCGCCATCGCCGGGCACAAGTTCGACGGTCCGAAGGGTGCCGGGGCGCTCTACGTGCGGGCCGGCACGCACATCCTCAGCCTGCACCAGGGCGGCTCCCAGGAGCGCTTCCGGCGGGCCGGCACGGAGGATGTCGCCGGGGCCGTGGGCATGGGCGTGGCCTTCGAGCTTGCGATCGCCGAGCGCGCGGCCACCGCTCGACGGCTCCGTCGAGCCCGCGAGCGGCTCATGACCGCGCTGACTGCGATCGAGGGTGTCGAGATCACCGGCCACCCGGTGGATCGCCTGCCGGGGCTCGCTTCCGTCATCGTCCGCGACGTGGAGGGCGCGTCCGTCGTCCTGCGGCTGGACCTCGACGGGGTGGCCGCGTCCGTGGGTTCCGCCTGCACGACGGGGTCGGCAGAGCCATCCCACGTGCTTCGGGCAATGGCCTATCCGGACGACGAGGCCCGCGGGTCCCTGCGGCTCTCGCTCGGCCGAGCGACGACCGAAGCCGACGTGGCCGCCGCCCTCGAGATCGTTCCGCGGGTCGTGGCGGGAGCCCGGGAGGGGGCGCGGCGGATGGTCGCCGAGCGTGCGATTGACGGCGGCCCTGCCGCGACCGACGGGCCTCCCGCGCCCGACGACTCGACCGTGCCTGGGACCGGGCTGGTCGGATGAGCCGGATCCTCGTCGCGATGTCCGGTGGCGTCGATTCGTCCGTCGCCGCGGCGCTGCTGGCAGAGGAGGGCCACGACGTCGTCGGCGTCTGGATGCGCCTCCACGACGTCGCGGACTCTGCCTCCGAATTCAAGAAGAGCTGCTGCTCGCTGGATGCGGCGGAGGATGCGCGGCGTGTGGCCGCCCAGCTGGATATCCCGTTCTACGTGCTGAACCTGGAGCGGGAGTTCGAAGATGGCGTGCTGGCGCCGTTTCTGGGCGGATACCTCGACGGCACGACACCCAGCCCGTGCATTGACTGCAACACGACCGTGAAGTTCGGGGCGTTGCTCGGACAGGCTCGCCACCTGTACGACTGTGAGGCGGTTGCGACCGGACACTACGCACGCCGCACGGTCGGGCCGGACGGCCAGGCGCGGCTCCTGCGGGCCCGTGATGAAGACAAGGATCAGACCTACTTCCTGTACGGCCTGCGCCAGGAGCAGGTGCGGGACGCGCGGTTCCCGCTGGGTGAGCTGACGAAACCGGAGGTCCGCGCGGTTGCACGCGGCCTGGGCCTCGCGACCGCGGACAAGGCCGAGAGCCAGGGCATCTGCTTCATTCCGGGTGGCGACGTCCGGGGTGCGTTGCAGTCGCGCGCGGGCTGGGCGCCGAAGTCGGGCGCAGTCCTCGACGCCGACGGAAACCGCGTAGGGGCGCACGCCGGGGCCGCCGGATACACGCCCGGACAGCGGCAGGGCCTTGGCATCGCGCTCGGGAGCCCGCGCTACGTGTCCAGGGTGGACCCCGTCGCCAACACGATCACGCTCGGTCGACGCGAGGACCTCGAGACGTCGGAGTTCACGATCGAAAACGTCGGATTCGTCAGCGATGACGCGCCGTCCGCGCCGTTCCGCGCTGCGGTGCGGATCCGTCATCGAGCCGAGCCCGTGCCCGCGACCGTCCGCCCGGCCACACACCTCGAGCCATCGCGTGGAGGCCGCTGGGTGGTGAACACGGAGGCACCGGTCTGGGCGATCGCGCCCGGGCAGGCGGCGGTCCTGTACGACGGGGACACCTGTCTCGGCGGCGGACGCATCGCGCGCTCATCGGTTGATACGATCACCTCCATCGCGGGCCGCGCATCTGCCGGCATCGGGGCCGCCGTCCCGTGACCCTGGGGCCTGCGCCGATCCTGGCCCTGCTGCTCGGGATTCTCCACGTGTCGATCTACGTGCTCATCCGGGGATCCGCCGGCCAGCGGCTCCCGTGGTTGGTGGGCGCGGCGTTCCTCGGAGCCTGGGCCGGCGATGCCCTTGCTGGACGCCTTGGCCTGGACCCGCTTCAGATTGGCGACTTCCACCTGATCGGGGCATCCGTGCTGGCCTGGGTGGGGATCATCGCGGTCGCGATCATCGCCGTGCTCGGGCCCCAGGCGCGGCCGAGCGACGCGGAGCCGTCGCCGTGACGCGGCCGAAGGTCGGGCGCCAGGTCGACCGGGAACCGCCTCGCGACAGCGTGATGGCCGGCGAGGGGCAGCCCCACTCGGTGTTCCTCCGCGGCCTGACGCTCGGGGCGCTCGTCGGTGCAGCGATCGCGGGCTCCGCAATCTGGGATCGTCGCCGGGCTCACCGAGCTCTCCGCGCCATCGCGGCCGAGTCGGCCGCGCCCCCGAACGGTCGAGACGCCGGGAACGTCTGACCACCCGCCGGATCTCGAAAACCATCCCCGACGGCGGGCGTGGCGGGCCGCGGGGGCCGCCCCGTTACCCTTTCCGACGCGGGGGGCACACACGGT
>ORJL011148038.1_pt1 | contig 139239 bp, 90 predicted proteins | sample 1779941 | NCBI WGS metagenome assembly ORJL01 (sample SAMEA104232317, study PRJEB22302) | groundwater metagenome | biome: forest; feature: aquifer; material: groundwater | place: USA | collected 2011-08-07 | depth 5.8 m | reverse complement strand
GCTCCGCAGCACGAAGCGCAATCCACGTTTCCGGAGAGCAGACATCTTTGCTCGCGTCATCGCGAGCCATACTGTCTAGGCCAAACAGGTCATTCTTATGCCAATCATCCAGATTCCACTGTTCAGTGAAAAGGAGAAATTGGAAATGGCTCAACACCTTCAGGAGTTGCGAGACGCTGCCGAGAGCCAGATGAGAAGCGCCCCATTGGAACGCCAGGCGATTCTTGATCGCTATGAAGCAGAGGCCGCACGTTTTGTCGAGACCCGCCGGCAGCAAAAACTGGCGCAGCATTACGAGGGTTTGGTTTGGGGTGAAGCTATCGGGGCAGGATTGTTTGCCATTGCATTTGTTTTCGATTGGCACATCGTCTCTTATCTCGGCATTGTGCTTTTCATGACTTGTTGGGGAAATACTTGGTTTGAAGGCCGAAAGCCGTACGCCAATCCTCGCCTGCACGGATACGTGCTGTCGGGCAGCATGATCCTGATTGCTTTTGCTTTCATACTTGGCTCCCAAAAATACTACGACCCCGAGGCGATCTACCGGATTGAGCACAAGCGCAGCGGTGTTACTCAGAGCACCGAGCTTCGAACTGGACGCGAACTTCAGGCTAGAGAGGAGCCTCGTCTTCAAGGCTGGAAGAAAACAGGGATCACCTTGTTAGTCATTGGCGGTGCAATCTTGCTTCGCAGCCTCGCTCGTGACATTAAAAGATCGAGTGATCGTGTCGCGGCTAGTTGATCTCACATGGACATCGCCCCGCTTCGTTCATTTGTCGTTTGCAAGATCGCGGCGCCGATGGCACTTTCCCACTGCTACTGAGCGAAGGGCATTGCACGGCTCCAGGCTGGTTGCTTGGATTCGTTTGCCTCTACCGTGCGCGGGCAGCACAAACGGGACGGAGCTCTCCCATCCAACGAGCGCCTTCACGAGTTTTTGGTTCGTGGAGTAACCTTGTTTCTTTCTTTTTTATGCAGAAACATTTTGCTATCTGCATCAGGAGAGGACGAGGGAGCTGCATGTGCGTTTACATTGCACCATGCGCGTTGCGGTATTTGTTCGCAGCGTTTGTGCTCGTCTTGATGAAAGATGATCGCGCCTTTTCCATCCTGGTGGCAGCGTTCGGACGGTAAGACACTGAGTGTGCTCTGGCGAGGGGCACACTCTTTTTCAGATGACTTTACCTGGCCTAACGAACCGGGTACAGTGAACGCCGGGACTGCGCTCCGGTTCCAATTCGAACGCCTTTGGCCCGCCGTCACTGACCCGGAGCGTTAGCCACCAGACAAGAGTTCTTTTCACAACCTATGAGCTTAATCAACAGTTACGGAATCTGGAATAACAAGGGCGGTGTCGGTAAGAGCACGATAGCTTTTCACATCGCTGCTAGGTATGCCGAGCGTTTTCCGACGACGAGGGTTCTCGTGATTGACCTTTGTCCACAGGCCAACGCGAGCATGATGCTGCTCGGAGGGGGCCACACAGGAGAGGACGCGGTCCTCAGATACTGCACGATGCCGACGCCCCAGACTGTAGTGGGATACCTTGGACAGGTGATTTCTGCCGGCAGCGGCGCGCCGCTGCCGGATCCAATGAGCTTTATCGTCCGGGTGTCCACTCAGAATCGAAATCTAACCGACAACCTTTATCTCCTTTGTGGTGACGGAAACCTTGAGCCGATGGCTCCGGCCATATCGGGTGCCGCCTTGCAGCCAGCTTTGACACCTCATTCTCAGCCCTGGCGCTGGGTTCACCTTGTGTTTCGGCGACTGATTGAAGATGTTGTTGCTCGCCATTCCGAAGAGAATTGGATCGTGTTCGTTGACACCAATCCGAGTTTTTCGATCTACACCGAGTTAGCTGTGTCCGCTGTCGATCATCTCATCACCCCTGTCAACGCCGACGATTCGTCGCGAGTCGCAACTAACGCCATGTTCATTTTGCTTCACGGCCAGAGTCCACCTCATCCTGTGTACGGATCATGGACCTTTGCAGCCCGTGCACAGCAACACGGAATATCTGTCCCTCGTATTCATCTCGTGGTTGGCAACCGCCTTACGCAGTACGGCGGCGCAGCAGCAGCATTTGCCGCCCTTTCGGACGCAACAGCCGACACTCTTTATTCTGCATTCCGCACGCACCCAGCCTACTTTACGCCTCGCAACCCCAGCCCCACTTCGGTTAGCGAGTTCCGAGACCTTTACTCTGTACCTCTCCGAGACTTTAATACTGCTGGCGTGGTTGCCGCGCATCGCGGCGATCGCCTTTCACGCTTGAGCGGAGGCTACTACGACGTACACGGAACTCAGGTGCAGATAAACCGCGAGCGCGTTGATGAGTGTCTGGAGGCTGTAGATGACGTTATTGCACAGCTTTGACAGGCGGCTAAACATTAAAGGGTGTATTGCTGCGGAGCGGAGTCGGCGAAGCGGAGCCAGCAACTACACCCATGGTTGAACAAGCCCGGGATAGCTTCGAATCGCGTTCCCAATTTGCGCCCGTGACCTTCCAGTTGCCTTGGACGGGTGGCAATGGCACTTATGTTTGAGGCCGCTTAGTAGGGATGGGGAATTGCGACGGGATAACGCTTTGTTTGGAGATGAGATTTAGGGATCTGGCCGGGCCAGCCAATGCCGGAGCGCTTCCAAACTTAATAAGGAGAGCAAAACCAATAGTACGAGCGGCAGGAATCTGAGCACGGGAGAAGGAATTGGGCTCCGCGGCGCAAGGGGATGGCGTGCGCGTGGTTTGGTTTTTTTGACACGCGCGGATCATGCGGCCAGGGAGTTGAGAGGAACCGGTTTGGCGGTCGAAGGTGGAGGACCGCGTTCTTAGTAAGCGGGCGGAATCTTGATGCTGAACTCAAGAAGTCGTCCGCACTTGGGGCAACGCGGGCAGTTAGATTTGGGCAGATCCGCAGCTGTCGATCCGAATTGCACTGGCATTCCTGAGAAGTGGGGGCAAGGGTCACATCTCACAATTCAACAATCTGGCGAGGCGTTTCATCGAGGCTTGCTCGGTGGCGTTTGTCTGCAAGCACTGTTCGTAACGTTTGACGCACGTGGCCACGACGGCGTAGTTCCTCAACCACACCGCTGCCGCCAATTCCGCCAACTTCATGCCGCACACCCGCCGGCCCAAATACAACACCATCTCCCGGCCGCGGTCCCCGTGTCGGTCGCGAAAGGCATTCCACTTCTCGCCCTTGATTTTCTGCACCGCGGCAATCACTGCCGCAAGTCCCGGTCGCTTCTCCTCCACCAACCGTTTGGCCCCCCGCTGTTCCTGCTCATCCCCACGAATATGCAGCGTAAACGGTTTTGCTTTTTTGAAATGCGCCTTGCCTCCATAACGCCGAGCGTTATAGTTGTCGCAGATGATACGCAGATTCGCCTGCCCCGAAACGGAGCGGCTGTTCAATGACGAAGCATCGCGGCGGTTGCCGACGCAGATTCAGCGAGTGGCGCGGCGGAAATTGCTGTTGTTGCATCAGGCGCGGCGCTTGGACGATTTGCGCGCTCCGCCAGGCAATCGCCTCGAAGCCTTGAAAGGCAACCGAGCAGGCCAGCACAGCATCCGCATTAACGACCAATGGCGGATTTGCTTCTGCGGGCAGGGCGAGGATGCGTTTGACGTTGAAATTGTGGACTACCATTGACGGAAAATGAAAACGAACAAATTGGCTCCAATCCATCCGGGCGAAATTCTCCGCGAGGAGTTCATGAAACCGCACGGACTTTCGCAGAACGCTTTGGCGCGTGCGTTGGGCGTCCCGCCGCGGCGCATCAACGAAATCGTGTTGGAAAAGCGCAGCATCACTGCAGACACGGCGTTGCGGCTGGCCCGGTTCTTTGGCACGACGGCGGAAATGTGGACGGGCTTGCAAGCGGACTACGATTTGCGCCTGGCCCGTTACGAGAAGCAGCGGCAAATCGAACGTGACGTGGAACCGCTCGCAAATTTACAACCCGCAGCGGTCTGACCGCCGAAGTGCTTTCCCAGCGCAAAGCCGCCCTCTTGCGCCAACTGTCCGTGCCGCCGAATTTCCTGCGCGCCTCGTATGTCGAGCGCTTCACCACGTGTGGCAAAGCCAACTGCGTCTGCGCGCAGGGACAGAAGCATCCCCAGTTTTGGCTTTGAAAACCTTCCCACCCTCTGTTCTCATTCGCCGTTCTGAAAATTTGACGCATGCGAACCGCCAAAAATCTACGAGTGGTCCTCGTCACCGCCCCAAACCTAAAAAGCGCCCGCGCTTTGGCGCAAGGTGCGCTCGAAAGCCAGCTCGTGGCTTGTGCCAACCTCATTCCCGGAATCGAGTCTCGCTACCGTTGGAAAGGGAAAATCGAGACTTCGTCCGAAGTCCTGATTTTGTTCAAGACCACCAAGCCCAAGCTGACTCCTCTCGAGAAGTTCGTTGCCGAGCAGCACCCTTATGACACCCCTGAATTTCTGGTCCTCCAGATTGAATCCGGAGCGGCCGAGTATCTCCAGTGGGTCCAGCACTGCGTCGCCTGATTTGTAGCGCAGGTTTCCTTGAGTTAGACTGCCTGACCGTTCATGGAATCAATTTTAGCCCAAGCGCTCGGCCAGGAAGTCGGCCAGCTAGCCGCTTCCGAAAAGCAACATTTGCTCTCGCGCCTGCTTGCCCGGCTGGCCCACGAGATCCGGAATCCCTTAAGCTCGCTCGATATTCACGTCCAGCTTCTCGAGGAAGACATCGAGCAACTCGCCCCCGAAAGCCGCAACAAACTGCTCGACCGGCTGGAAATTGTGCATGGCGAGATTCATCGCCTGGAGATTATTGTTAAACAATTCCTCCGCCTGGCAGGCCCTTCCGAGCTCGCTCTCGAACCGGTCGCCACCGAGAAGCTGGTCGGACACGTGTTTGCGCTGCTTCGTCCGGAAGCGGCGGATCGCGGGATCGAACTGCGCCTCTCGATTCAAAACCCGCTGCCACCTTTCCAAGCGGATCTGAGCCAGCTCACGCAAGCGATGCTCAACCTCGTGATCAATTCGTTGCAGGCGGTCGAACGAAACGGCTGGATTGAGATCGCCGTATCCGCCAACGATTCCTGCATGAGTTTTGAGATTGCCGACAGCGGCCCGGGCGTGCCGCTGGAAAAAGCCTCGGCCATTTTCGAGCCGTTCTACACGACCCGGGCGGAGGGCACTGGTCTGGGATTATGGATCGTTCAGCAGATCGTCGGGGCGCACCAAGGTTCGGTTCAAGTGGCCAACCGGCCCGGCGCCGGAGCTGTGTTCTCTCTGCAAATTCCCCTTAGCCCGTCCCGATCACGTGGAGAAAAATAACATCAAAATCCTGGTGGTGGATGACGAGCGAGGCCTGTGCGCCGGATTGCAGGAAGCCTTGCGGCGCGAGGGTTACCAGGTCGATGCCGCCACCGAAGCGGCCGCGGCAATCAAGATGACGGAGGAACGCCTTTACAACCTCGTCATTTCCGACGTCAAGATGCCGGAGCTGAGCGGCCTCGAATTGCTCAAACGGGTTAAAGGGAAAAGCCGTGACACCATGTTCATCTTGATGACCGCTTACGGCACCGTCGAGAGCGCCGTGGAAGCGATGAAACAAGGCGCTTACGATTATTTGACCAAACCGCTCGATATGCAGCGGCTGCGGTTGCTCGTCCAAAAGGCGCTCGAATTCCAAGCGATCATAGCCGAAAACAGCGAGCTGCGGCTCCGCCTCCAAAAACGTTCTGAACCTTCGCCGCTCGTTGGATCGAGCGAAAAAATGCGCGCCATCGAACGGCTGATCGATGAAGTGGCCGGAAGCGATGTCACCGTTTTGATCGAAGGCGAAAGCGGCACGGGCAAAGAAATCGCCGCGCGATCGATTCACCTCCGGAGCGCGCGCCGAGATCACCCGTTTGTGTCGGTCAATTGCGCCGCGCTCCCTGAGCACCTGCTCGAAGCCGAACTCTTTGGCCACACCCGCGGGGCTTTTACCGGGGCGGTCAACAGCCGTCCGGGCCGATTCCAAATGGCTGATCGCGGGACGCTCTTCCTGGACGAAATCGGAGATCTCTCGCCCAAAGGCCAAGGCGACCTGTTGCGCGTGATTGAGGATGGAACATTCCGGATGGTCGGCGCGACCGAGCTCACCCGAGTGAACGTGCGGGTAGTTGCTGCGACAAACAAAAAGCTCCAGGAAGCCACGGCGGAAGGAAAATTCCGCGAAGACCTTTTTTATCGACTGCAAATCGTCCCGATCTTCATGCCGCCGTTGCGAGAAAGGGCCGAGGACATTCCGCTGTTAGTGGAAACGTTCCTCAACCATTTTTGCGCGAAACACAAACGGGGCCGAAAAACTCTCTCAGCCGACGCGCTCCAGGCCTGCCAGCGGTTTGCCTGGCCAGGAAACGTCCGCCAGCTTCGCAATGCCATCGAACGCGTCGTTCTCACCTGCCACAAGTCCAATATCGATGTTCGGGATTTGCCCGATTTCCTGCGCGACCAACCGATCGCGGCCAGCATCACGATCCGGCCGGGCACGCCGCTTGCGGAGGTAGAAAAAACGGTCATCCAACAAACCTTGACTCACGTGACTTCGAATCGGGAGGAAGCGGCCAAGATTCTCGGGATCAGCCGGCGCGCGCTCCAATACAAATTAAAGCAATACGGTTTGCTGGAAACGTGAGAAGCTCTCGGAAGCCGCGAGGCTCGCGAAAAAATTGCACGCGAATAGAGCGTTCGATGGGCTTCGGTGCAAACAGTGCACAGTTTGCCCTGCCTAGCGTGGCGCGTTGACAGCTCGCCGTTGCAAAGTAGTTGATGCAGAGCAGCGGCGGCTCGGATCGAGTATAGTGGCATGTATATTGCAAAGAACCAAACCGCTGATTATTTATGGTGAACCAAATTTTAGAATCGTTGTTGGCGCTTCAAGAAGCTGAATTAAACGGCAAAACTCTCAAAGAACAAGAGGTCAAGAAATTCCGCGAAAAAGTTCCGGCCCAGATCATCGCGCATTTCGACCGACTGCTCGTTCGCGGAAAAAAAGGGGTTGCGATAGTCCGCAATGGCGTCTGCAGCGGCTGCCACATGCAGCTGCCTACCGGCGCACTGGCGACCTTGCGGCACGGCAACGACCTTCAGTTGTGCGAGACGTGCGGCCGTTACCTTTATTTGGCGGAAGAACCCGAAGCGCCGATTCCGGCAGTCCCACTCAAAGCCTCCACAAAAAGCAAACGGAAGAACGTCGCTCATGCCCACTAGAGATGCGCTGGCGACAGATGCTGTCCTGAGTCTGGCGAGTTTCACGAGCGAATCTTTGATGGTTCCCAGCCTCGTTGAACGGGACCCAGCCGGGATTATCGCCGAGCTCAGCCAAATCCTGCAGCGCGACTGTTGCATTCCCGACCTGCTGCCATTCTACAACGCCGTCGTGAACCGGGAATTCCTCACGAGCACAGCCGTCGAACGCAGCATGGCTTTTCCTCACGCCCGGATGGGAGGAATCAAGCAACTCGCCTTCGCCGTCGGAAAGACAGCTGAACCGATCGCTTGGGGCAGAACTGGATCAGCCCCAGTTCAGCTGGTCTTTTTGATCGCAATCCCTGCCACTGAATCGACCCATTACCTCCATCTAATTTCCGGGTTGGCCAGGCTCAGCAACGAAACGCCGTTGCTCACGGAAATCATCCGAGCCAAAGAACCCCGTGAAATGTTCGAATCCCTGAAACGGATCAAGCTCCGTCTAGGCCGGAGCTAAGCCCAGTCCGTTTCCTTACATTCAACCCCCGTCTCTGTCCCATGAAGCGCACTTTTCCTTTTCAGCCAAAGCTTCTGCAAACGCTGAAATCCTACAATTCCGAAACCTTTTTCCGCGATCTCCTCGCTGGCCTGACCGTCGGTGTCGTCGCTCTCCCGCTCGCGATGGCCTTTGGCATCGCCTCCGGCGTCGCGCCAGAAGCTGGCCTGTTCACCGCGGTCATCGCGGGATTCATAATCTCCGCGTTCGGGGGCTCGCGCGTGCAAATCGGCGGCCCCACCGGCGCCTTCGTCGTTATTGTTTTTGGCATCATTGCCAAATACGGCGTCGAAAACCTCGCCATCTGCACGATCATGGCCGGTTTTATTTTGCTCATCATGGGGGCCGCCAAGCTGGGCACCATGATCAAATTCATCCCTTACCCTGTCACCACCGGGTTCACTTGCGGGATCGCCGTGCTCATTGCGAGCACCCAAATCAAAGATTTCTTTGGACTGACGATCGAAAAAGTTCCGGCGGATTTTATTCCGAAGATCCGGACCCTGGCGGAACAGTTTCACACGCTCAATTGGACGACTTTCGCCCTCGCCGCCGCGTCGGGCCTGATCATCCTCGGCTGGCCCAAGCGGATCGGCCGCCGCTTGCCAGGGTCGATTGCCGCGCTCGTTTTCGGCACCGCCATCGTCATGATCTTTCATCCTCATGTGGAAACGATCGGCACTCGCTTCGGAGGGATCCCGCAAGGTTTGCCGCACTTTCACATCCCAGAGTTTTCCTGGAGCAAGATCCAGGAACTCATCCAGCCTGCGATCACGATCGCGCTCCTCGCTGCCATCGAATCTCTGCTCTCCGCCGTCGTGGCTGACGGCATGATTGATGACCGCCACGATTCAAATCAGGAATTGCTCGCGCAAGGCTTGGCAAACATTTTCAGCCCCTTGTTCGGCGGAATTCCAGCAACCGGCGCGATCGCCCGCACTGCCACCAACGTCAAAAATGGCGGACGATCCCCGATCGCTGGGATTGTTCACGCAGCGACGCTTTTAGTGATTCTTTTGGTCGCCGCGCCGCTCGCGAAGTTCATTCCGCTCGCAACGCTCAGCGCTGTGCTCATGGTCGTTTCCTACAACATGGGCGAATGGCATCAGTTCACCCGTTTGCTCAAATGGCCCAAGAGCGATTCGGCAATTTTTCTGGCCACGTTCGGGTTAACCGTGTTGATCGACCTCACCGTTGCCGTCGAGGTCGGAATGGTCCTCGCCGCGGTGCTTTTCATTAAGCGCGTCTCGGAAAACACCCAAATCACCGCGGTCGACGAAAGCACCGAGACAGAAGGATCTCATCACTCGCTCATCGGCAAAACAATTCCTGAAGGGGTCCTTGTTTATCGGCTGTTCGGCGCGTTTTTCTTCGGGGCCGCTGACAAGCTTGAAACCGCCTTGCAACGGGCCGGCCAAGAACCTGAAGTGCTGATCCTCCGCATGCGGAAGGTCGTGGCGATGGATGCGACCGGGCTGAATGCGTTGGAGGATCTGTTCGACAAACTCCAGGCTCATGGAAAGCACTTGGTTCTGAGCGCCGCCCACACGCAACCGCTGCTGATGATGCAACGTGCCGGCTTTATCGACCGTGTCGGGCCTGAAAACGTCTGCCCGCACATCGACGCCGCGCTCGAACGAGCCAGGCAAATCACGTCGACAAAGCCACGGACCAACCAGCACGGCCGCGGAACTTATCCCGCAGTTCCGAAGGGCGCCACAACCTGACGCCGCTCGGCGGGTACCCTCCCGATCAAAGGGTGGACCGGCCCCCTCCCAAATGGGTTGGGTAGATGCAGCCACAACTAATTCCACTTGTTAACCGAGGCGGCCGGCCAAAAAGAGGGTGAATGTGGACCGAGGTACAACATATTTCAACCCCATCAACCCGAAAATCTTTCGGGTTTAAAACTGGGTTTATCCCGAACCGAACTTCTGGAAAGAGCTGAGCCAAACAATTTCCGCAGCTTTCCGATCGAGGGGGGCAACTTCCTTGGAAAGTTGAAAGGGTCGGCCGCGTTGCTTCGACGCGCGCCGAAGCGTTTCATGAGCCGGATCGGGCCGAGGGTAGTGTCCTAATTTGGCAGGAGCGCGGCGGTGTCGCAGACCAGCCGCAGCGCTGCGACTGGTCCTTCGGACACAGTCGCGCTCCGCAATCTCGAAATTCGGACACTTCCGGGCCGAGGTCCCACTTGACACCCCTATATTTTGTATGGTACCTACAACAAACCACATTACGCTGTATCATGCATTGTCCGAAATGCGGGTGTCTCGAAGATCGCGTGATTGATTCCCGCGCCAGCCGTGAAGGGTCGACCATTCGCCGCCGCCGTGAATGCCTTCAGTGCGGCAACCGTTTCACCACTTACGAACAGATCGAGCAAGTCGGTTTGATGGTTATCAAACGCGACGGCCGCACCGAGCCTTTCTCGAAAGATAAGCTCATTGCAGGCATTCGCATGGCCTGCCAAAAGCGGCCGGTCGGCCACAAGGTCATCGAAGATTTGGTTGAAAAGATTTTGGACGAGATAACAGACAAGTACGATCGTGAGGTCCCATCCATGGCTATCGGGGAACGGGTCATGGAAGAATTAAGGAAATTGGATCAAGTCGCTTTTGTTCGCTTCGCCAGTGTTTACCGGCGCTTCGAGGAAGCAACCCAGTTCGTTCAGGAAGTAAAAAAACTTGAAGAACACCAAATATGATTCAACTCCATCCTGATTACCTGATGTTCCAAACCAGCTCCGGCGAAGCCATCCCCTGCTCCGCCGAAATGGTGACCCTTGAACTCATGGGTGAAGCAGCCGCTGAGGTCGATCCAGAAATCATCCGCCAAGCCGCCGCCAGTGTTCTCTTTTATTTCAAAACTGAACTCGGCCGGAGTTTCGTCTCGGTGGATGAGTTTTCCAAAGCTCTCGAAAAGGTGCTGAGGGGTTTCGGCTTCACGGTTCACTCCAGTCCACCATCCGGCCAGTCCCTCCGCGTGGGGGAAGCTGATCTGCGGCAGCTTGCCTTTGCTTCCGGCCGCGGGTTCGAACTCGCGTTCTTCACACGATTGCGCGACGAGTTGCGGCAACAGCTGAAGTCCAGCCCGGAATGCGTTCGGTTTCAGGGATTGCGCAGCTCAGTGAAACTTCTCAACGGCGCCAAAAGGTGGAATTCGAGCTGCCAGGAATTGAGCGATCGGATTGTCGATTTCCTTCGCCACTGCCTCGAGACCGAAGAAGCCCATCCAAGCTGTCCGATGATGATTCGCTAAGCGGGTTATCCCGGAGGCCAAGCCATCGGCCGCCCGCCCAGGATGTGGCAGTGCAGATGCGGCACGGATTCTCCCGCGTGCGGCCCGTGATTGATCACCAATCGGTAACCGCTCTCCTTCAACCCTGCTTTCGCCGCAACCTCCGCCGCTTTCAGCAGCAGGTGCCCCAAAACCTTGTGGTCTTCAGGTGAAGCGGCGCCAAGCCGGGGAATCGGCTTTTTCGGCACGATCAGGATGTGAACCGGCGCAGCCGGTTTGACGTCGCGGAATGCGGCCACCAAATCGTCTTCATAAACAATTTCCCCGGGGATTTCGCGGGCGACAATTTTTTCGAACAGCGTTTTGCTCATGGAGATTTTTCACGTTCGTACAATTCGCGGAGTTCCTTGCAACAGAGCGCGCACCAGGTTTCCTGGTACGGGTCCGGCGCTGCTTCGCGCTGCACCCGCGCCACTGCCTCCTCGACTTTGGCGGTCGCTTCCCCGCGCCAGTTTTCAATTTCGAGTTTTGCGGCCCAGCCCTTTTTCACGATCAGCTCTTCGGCCACTTTCACGCAATCCCGTCCGAGAGCTGATTCCCTCAGTTTTGGATCGATATAACTGCAATCGTCATGCTCCCCATGGCCGCAGAGACGCAGCAAGCTCGCGACGATCATTTGGGGGCCGCCGCCGCTTCTCGCTTTAGCAACTGCCTCTTTGAGCACCTTCAAGCAGTTCGTGACGATCGTTCCATCCACTTCATGCCCGGCCACGCCGTAGCCAACCGCGCGCTCGACCAAATTTGAGCAGGCAAACTGCCGCGACGTTGGAGTGGAATAGGCATATTGATTGTTTGCGATGACGAGAATGAGCGGCAATTTCTCAATTGCCGCTTGATTGATCGCTTCATGAAATGCCCCAGTGGATGTCGCCCCTTCTCCAATGCAACTGGCGCCGACAACATCTCGCACGCCCCTAAACCGCCGCGCCATCAGCATGCCGTTCACCACGGAAATCGTGGCGCCCAAATGGCTCAGCATCGGCAGCAATCCTTCTCGCGGCCTTCCCCGATGCACGTTGCCGTCACGCCCGCGCATGGGGCCGAGCGCCGAGCCTAAATAGGTCCGCACCCCATCCAAAAGCGGTTCGCCAAAAGCCAGCCGGCCCGCGGTGTCACGAATCAGCGGCGCGAAAATATCGCCGTCAGCTTTTCGAAGTGACATGCCAACCGCGGTGCTGAGCGCCTCTTGGCCGCGCCCGGTGTAAACTCCGCCGTGAATCTTTCCGCCACGATATAAGCTGGCGAGCTTCTCATCCAAGAGGCGCCCTAAAATCATCCATCGGAAAGCTCTTAAGACTTCATCCCGGGATTGAGTGGCGGCGGAGTTTTCCTGGCCCTGTTCTACGCTCGGAAACATCGACCGTTACTTTATTCCCCTTTCACTCGGCCGCGCAAATCTTTCTTCATTGCGAGCTCCCCATTCGGCACGGTTGCAGACGCCAAAGTGACTAGGCGGAACGATAGCCCAACGATTTCGCGGAAAAGAAATAGCTCCGGTCGTTGATCGTTGCCTTCCCAACTCGTGGTTGCTTTGAATTATTTTTTGCCCGCGCCAATCTTCTGAAACTCGGCCATGGCCTGCGGCATTTCGGCTTCGAGATCCTTGATTCGTTGTGTGGTGACCGGATGGGTTCGCAAAAACCAAGGGGCGCCTGACGATCCTTCCGCCGCGCTGAAACGCTTCCAGAATTCCAAAGCTTCCCCCGGATTGTAACCAGCTTGCGCCATGTAAATCAGCCCGATGTGATCGGCTTCCGATTCCTGTTTCCGGCTGTGAGGCAACTCGCGCCCGAGTTGGGCTCCCAATCCGTACGCGGTCGAAACCATTTGCTGGGTGGCGGCGCTTTTCGAAGCCAAGGCGGCGCTGACAAGTTGCCCGCCGGTTTGCAACGCCAGTTGTTCGCTGATCCGTTCGGCGCCGTGATTGGCAGCCGCGTGGGCGATCTCATGGCCCAGCACTGTCGCTAGACCACCTTCATTTTTTGTGTAGGGCAGGATTCCCGTGTAAACGCCCACTTTCCCGCCCGGCAAACAAAACGCATTGGCCTCTTTGCTTTCAAAAACCACGAATTCCCATTGCGCGTTCGGCAAATCTTTTTGTGCGACAGCCGCAATGCTCCGGCCGACTTTTTGCACCAACGCATTCACGGCGGGATCTTTATTGATCGGCACCTCCTGCTTCATCTTGTCGAATTCCGCCAGGCTCATTTGTGCGACCTGGCCGGCAGGGACAAAATTCAGCTGCTTGCGTCCGGTAACGGGAACCGTTTTGCACCCTGCGACCAGCAGCGCAAAACCCAAGAAAAACATCCATAAGCGAAACTGGCAGGTTTTCATGCCGTAATTAAACACACTGAAAGCCGCCAAACAACCGGATGTTTCAATTGGCGGTTGCCCCGACTTCGGCCATTGTGACACTACAAAAAATCTTTATGAACGTGAATCTCGCTTACGGCCAGGGCCATCTCGCCGTGGATTTGCCTGGCGATCGAACGACGGTTATCTCTCCCTCACATACGCCCGCGCTGCCGGATGAACGCCAGGCGGTGTTTGCCGCGCTTGATCAGCCGATGGGCGCTCCACCCTTGCGAGCCTGGATCAAACCCGGCGCCACAATCTGCATCGGCTTCACTGATCTCACCCGCGCCACGCCGAACGAACGCCTGATTCCATGGCTCCTCGAGTATCTGCGCCACGTCCCTAGCCCGCAAATCACCCTTCTCAATTCTCTCGGAACGCACCGGCCCAATACGCACGCCGAACTCGAAACAATGCTAACGCCAGAGGTCGTTCGCCGCTTTCGCGTGATTAATCACGAACCCGAAAATCCCGCGGCCCTTGTCCAATTCGGGACGACGCGCGATGGCACTCCCGCTCTTATTAACCGCCACCTCGCCGAGGCGGATGTGCGGATCATTACCGGCTTTATTGAACCGCATTTTTTTGCCGGGTTTAGCGGCGGCCCCAAGGGAATCATGCCGGGCTTGGCTGGGCTGCAGACCGTCATGAGCAATCACGGCGCGAAAAATATTGGCGACACAAAGGCCGCTTTCGGCGTCACGGAAGGAAATCCAATTTGGGAAGAGATGCGAGATATCGCGGTGCGCGTCGGACCGAGCTTTTTGCTAAACGTCGCCTTGAATGAGCGACGCCAGGTCACGGGAGTTTTCGCCGGCGACCTGTTGGCGGCCCATAAAGTCGGAATCGAATTCGTGCGCCGCTCAGCCATGCAGCGCGTCAAAGATCCGTTCGAGATTGTTGTCACGACGAACAGCGGCTATCCGCTGGATTTAAATCTCTATCAAGGCGCCAAAGGGATGAGCGCAGCCGCCCGAATCGTCCAACCCGGCGGCACGATCATTCTCGCTTGCGAATGCCGCGAAGGGGTTCCGCCCAACAGTCCGCTCGACAAATTGCTCCGCAGCGCCAAAGGTCCCGAGGAAATTTTGGCCATGCTCGCCACCCCGGGCTTTGTCCGCCCGGAACAATGGCAGGCGCAAATCCAGTCGCTGATTCAGCGGAAAGCCGAAGTTTTAGTCCACAGCAGCTTGTCGGACGAGATCGTTCGCGCGGCCCACCTGTTTCCCTGCCATGACATCGCGGCTGAAGTGCAAAACCGTTTAGCACGCTTGGGACCTGGCGCGCGCGTCGCGGTGCTGCCCCAAGGGCCATTGACGATTCCGTACCTGGCTTGAGAAGCGGAGGCGGAGTCCGAATTGTGAATTAACTGGCATTCTCCGCGATCCGAGCCTTGACCAGTTTCCGGACAAGCGCCGCGGGCAGCGGTTTGTCCGGTTGAAAACGGATCGTCCCTTTGCTCGTATCGTAATCCTTCAGCTCGGCCTTGTGCGCTTCAACCGTGGAAGAACTCATAGCTGTTCTCCTTTGGGCGGGCCTACGCGCCCGAATGTTGCCCAAAGTTGCCGAACGACCTTGCCCGAGGCAAGGGCAAGATGACCTGCGCTCTTTGATCAGCGGCGCAACCGATAAAATTGCGTTGGAGGCACGGGTTTGATTTCGAGCCGAAACTGGGTCGAACCTGCCGTGGGCACAGCATCCCACCGGGCGTCCGGCCCGAGTTTCTCCGAGCATTCCAACACGCAGTCCGCGGCCGAAGCGGGCCACGATAATTCCACCGTGCCCGCGTTCAACCAGCGATGCGAAATTCGGAGCTCGCCTCCCTCCTTGGGCGCAACGGTGAGGTCATAAAGGATGGGCGACGCCTCGCCCGCGCCCTTGAGCGTCGCTTCGATTTCCAGATATTTCCCAATGGGGATGTGCTGCAGCGCCAAACCATTTCCGGCGGCTTCCCAACCAGACCAATTCACGCGATCGGCCGAACTTCTGACTTGGACAGCGAGCGCCGTTCCCTCCGGCGCCAACGAATTCCAGGAAACCTTGTCCCATGCGGTCGCGGCATAGCGCGAGTTGTGAATGACTCGCCAAACGCCCAATTTGCTCGTCGCGTTGCGCGACACGATCCCTGTCATGTCGCTGTAACCGTAGTGCGTTCCTCCCACGACCCGTTTCTCGAGATCGATGCGGTCGGTCACTGGATCAATCCGCTTGATGAATTCATCGCCGAAGTTGACCACCCAAACTTTCCCAGCCGAATCCACGGCAACTCCCGTCGGAGCCGCGCCCACGGAAATGGTGGCTTTGATTTTGCCGTCATTCGAAAAACGAACCACCGTTCCGGGCGCTGAGTTTGCCGACCAGACGTCGCCGTCGTCCGTCACCGCGAGCCCGCGGGACTCGTAAGCCCCTGGCACAGTCCATTCCTTCTCAGCGGTGACCACGTTGATTCGGCTAAGTTTCGTATCCTGCCAACCCGAGGCGAACAAATGATCGTGCTGGTCGAGCGCCAAGCCATAAGCAAAGTGGCCCAACGGAATGGTCGTGAAACTCCCATCCGCAGGATTCAACCGCAAGACGTGGGCGCGATCATGGCCAGAGGACCACAAGATCCCGTGACGATCAATGACCGCGCCATAACTTCGGTGATTCACCGAACTCACATCGATCGTCCGCAGAATTGTGCCCGCGCCGCTCTCGACGTAATAAAACTTTTTAGTTTCGAACGTCCCAATCCAGACGTTGTTGTTGGCGTCAACGGCAACGCCGCGCGGGCCTGGATTTAAATCATCATTGGCATACTCGCCCGTGTACGTGCCCGGCAAATACGGAGCTTCCTTGCCCGGCAGCAGCACCAGTTCGATCAGGACGCATTCGTCGGCTCCCCACGGAAGCATTTCATCCTGCGAAATGACCCCGTCATCATTCGCGTCGCGCGATGTTTCGATGGCGCCGTTCTGGTTTCGATCGATGAACTGGCCATTTTCCGACAACCCAAGTTTCACCGCGGTGCCCGTCCGGCGATTCGCGACCCAGCAATTTCCCTGTTGATCCACCGTCGTGCGCGAGGGATTGCCATTGGCGGTCGGTCCGGTGCGATAACGTCCAAGTTCCTTCCCCGTCCGCGTGTCCACCTTCGACACAGTTCCCTCATTTGAGTTGGGAACCCAGATGAACGGAAGCGTGACGGATTCTTTCGTCAATTGAAGTTGATCCCGCACGGTTTGATCCTCGACGCCGATCAAAGTTCCTTTTTCAAAATCGGAATTGAGCGTGTATTGGCCTGTTTGCGGGCTCGCGAGGTCGGCCAGCGGAATCGCCCGAATCGATGCCCGGTCTTGCCCAGCTGGGTCTCGCAGCGACTGAGCCGCGACCCGCCACTGAGCGGGCACGGAGGCTGAGCTGTTCGATGGAAAATAAACCTCCGCGCGAAATTCCAAAGCGCTTCCCGCGAGAATCGATCCAGGCTGCCAGCCAGGACCCGTGATTTGTGCGGTGATGTTCGAGCCTCCAGCTAAAGCGTTGAAGTATTTAATCTCGAAACCCTCGGCGCTTGCCTCGGTGTGCAACACCAGTTCGTCAGGCAGATTCCCCTGATTGATCAATTGCAGCGCGATGGCGCCCGTCTGGCCACTCTCCAGTTCCAACTCACGGTTCTGACCTGACCCGTCTAGATTGATGATGTTCTCTCCCGCATAACGGATCTCGTCGAATCGCCGGATCAACAGATCGGGTTGGAAGCGCGTCGCGTTGATCGCCACCGCCCGAACCGTGTCATGCTGGTCAGGGTCATGAAACGAACTCACAGCGAACGGAACGACAAACGCCGAATCCCCCGGCGTGAATTTTTCGGCCGATATCTCGATGCGGAGCTCGAAGGTTTGATTGGGGCTGACATTGGTTTGCAGGAAGCCCGACCCGCCGATTTGGGACGTTAGCTCTTCCCGAGCGCCCCATTCGGCAAAGTAGCGAATTTTCCATTCGGACACGCTGGCCGGAGCCCGAATGATCAAATCATCTGGAACGTTTCCTTGGTACTCCCATTTCGCGAAGAACACAGCAGCGGTTCCATAGGGCACTGTGAGAACGCGTGTTTGTTCCTCGATGTTCCCGACGCCTCCTCCGATATAAACCGCGTCTGAGGCAGCGCGAATGAGCGTGTCCACCTGGTGCAGCGCGGGCGCCGCATCCAATTCGTAAGCGCCCAAATCCACCCGGACTCCGTGCAAGCGTAGTTTGCCATCGCGATCAGAGCCGGTTGCATCCAGGAACTGATTATCTCCGGCATCAACAGCTGGAGATCCAGGCAGGAGATGAAAATCCCCCGCGGCCGGATTCACGAACAGCGGGTCCAACGAAAGGTCGGTCGCGCCCGGTTCCACGCCTTGATAATTGCCCTGGCTGTTTCCAAACAGATCGTTGTTCCGCAAAGTAATCGTGCCGCCGGCGAGCTGAATGCCTTGTGAATTGAACGCAATAATACTATTCGCGATCGTCGCGGCTGAACTGCTGCCACGAAGGCCCGGCCCGCTATTCTGCACGATGGTATTGTTGGAGAATCGCGTCGAGGCGTTGCCGCGCAAATCAATCCCCGCGGCGGAATTCTGCCAAAGGACGGAGTCGCGCAGCTCCCCGCCCGCTCCGTGACAGATCATGCCGTCGCCTGCAGTGTGAACGATCGACAAAGGACCAAGCGTTGGCTGACATTCATCGACAAACAAGCCCGTGCGCCAATAACTAAAATGGTAGTACCCGAGCGCGTCGGCGCCGGCGTATCCCAATTCACAGAATGACAATCGCGAGTTCCCCGCCCCGGGTCCGAGATAAATGCCTTTCCAGTCGCCTGGCTTTGGCTCCGCGGCTTGGCTGCCAAACCGGATTGGCCGCTGCGCCGATCCGCGCGCGTCCAAAGTTCCGAGAACGTAAATTCCGCCTTTCGGCCGGATTTGAACGCCTGGATCAACCGTGAGCGCGACGCCCGGCTCGATGGTGATCGAATTATTGATGAAGTATCCGAAACCTTCGCCGGGATTTTGCCAGCGGCCCGTCGTCGCGATGCTTCCGTCCGGCACTGCAATTCCCAAAGTGCCGGCGCCCGAAGCTCTGTTTTGGTTGTATTCAGGAAAACAATCGAGCGTTCCGTAAAGGATCGCGTAACCACCTGCAAAATTTTGAAAATCATTCCCGCTGATGATCGCTCGGGAGGAATAGAGCTCAAGTCCGTGGCGGCCCGAATCCCAAATGCGGCACCCTTCCATCACCGGCGAACAGCTGTCGAAGTAGAGCGCCGCTTGACGATAGTTAAAATGGAAGTAGCCCAGGTTGTCCATGCCCGCGTAGCGAATCGTGCAGTTCCGCAAGATCGAACGGCCGGCATTCGGCGAAAGGTACACACCCCGCCATTGGCCAGGCGCAGGGGTGGTCTGATCGCCGTTGCTGTCGCCGGCAATAGAATCATCGAGCAACGACGTGAATGTGATTTCCTCGCTGGCGCCATCTGCGACAATCGTTCCATCACAATAAAGTCCCGCCCGCCAAAGTTTCAGCGCGGCGCCAGGTTCAATGATCAGGCGAACGCCTGCGTTCACTGTCACATCTCCGGTCAAAACATACGGTGCGTTCGTGGCCCAACGCTTCCACACTCCGTTGGCGGCCAGGTTGCCCGCCGGCAATTGCACTCCTTGAAATTTATTGTCCACGAAGGCCACTTGCTCCGGCCAAATGACGGAATTCGGTTCCATGTGCACCGTCCAATAACCTGAGTCGCTGCTCCCATTATTCGTGAAGGCAGCACGCCTAACGACGGGTCGGCTCTCCGCCCGAGCAACCAGCGCGTGCCCGCCGCAATCTTGGACCGTCAGATCGCCAAATTCCGCGTTCGACCCGTAACATTCAATCCCGTGCAAACCGCTTCGCTCGACCCGGAGTTGATTGAACTGCGGGCTGCAGAGATCCACAAAGATAGCCGCCCGCCGGTACGCGAAGTGAGCGTAGACCAAACTATCGTGCCCGGCGTCGGAGATCGTCACATAATCGAGCTGCGAAGCCCCGGCGTTCGGTCCGAAATAAATCCCTTTCCAATCACCAGGTTTGGGAGTGGCTTGCCGGCTTCCAAACGTGATCCGGCGTTCGGCTGTTCCTTCCGCGCGCAATGCTCCCAGCACGATCAATCGCTGTGCTTCCGAGAGAATTGTTGTCCCCGCTGCGATTGTGAGGGTCGCCCCATCGGCGAGGGTGACTTCGCCATTCAAGTAATACGCCGCTGGTCCGCCTAATGCATCCCATCGTTGGTTCCCTGAAATCGTGCCGCCGGGAATTGAAATCCCAAGCGGCCCTGCTCCGGCGAACGAATTCCCGCTCAGTGTCGGAAAAGTTTCCAACGTATCGTAGGCCAGCGAATAGTAGCCGGGACCATGAGTGGAAAACGCGCAGTCGCGAATCGTTGCGCTTGAAGAATACAATTCGAGCGTATGTCCGGCGCTCGCCAGAAAAGAACAACTCACCAATTGGGGCGCGCAGCTGTCGACGTAAACCGCGGCCTGGCGGTATTGAAAATGGAGATAGCCGAGGGAATCTTGCCCGGCGTAAGCAATCGAACATTTCTTCAGGACCGAGTTCCCGGCGTTCGGCGAAAGGTAAATGCCTTTCCATTGCCCCGCTTCCGGCAGAACATCTGACGCGTCGGTGTTGCCTCCGCGTGAATCGTCCCGCAACGAGGTGAACTGGATTTCGGTTTGCCCCGCGTCGGCCGACAACGTGCCTTGGATATAAATCCCGGCCGAGCTCACTTTAACGATCGTCGACGGCGCCACTGTCCAGACCACACCCGCATTCACGGTCATGTCGCCAGTGAGCACATAAGGCGCATTGGCGGCCCATGGCAACCAAGCGCCATCCCTATCCAAATTCCCGCCCGTGACTTGAACGCCTTGGAATTGATTGCCTGAAAATGAATTTTGCTGCGGCTCGGGCACAGAACTCGAATCGATTCGGACTGTGTAAAAACCGTTTTGAGCCGCGCCATTTCGATCGAACAACGTGCCTTCGACAATCGGCCGGCTCGCTTGCTGCCCAATCAATGCATTCCCACCGCATTGACGGATCGTTGAATTTTTTAACCGGGCGTTCGATGCGTACAGTTCGATCCCGTGCCACAAGCTCTGGGAAATGGTCAGCTGCTCAAAGTGCGGATCCGAGTCGTCCACAAAAATCGCACACGAACGATATGCGAAATGAAAATAGCCGATGCTGTCCTGCCCGGCATATTCGATGACAGCATGCTCGATGATGGATGATCCGGCCTCAGCCCCGAAGACTAAGCCTTTCCAGTCGCCTGGCCCCGGGGTTGGTTTCCCGCTGGTAAACAGAATCGGGCTATTCTCAGTCCCGATTGCCTGCAAGTTGCCCCAAATTAAAAATCGCTGGCTCGTCGTCCTGATGGTGACTCCAGGTTGAATGGCCCAAAAACCTCCAGCCTCCAACGTCAGCTCACCGCCCACGACGTAGGACAGCCCTTCTCCCGGATTCGTCCATATGTTCGTTCCAACCATGCTGCCGCCTGGAACGTAAATTCCCGGAATTCCATTTCCCAACGAATGATTGCCCGTTATTTCCGCGAATTTCACGATGTGATCGTAGGCGACGGCATAGCCCGCGACGTTCTCGAATGAATTGTTGCGGACTGAGGCAGCCGCGTTCAGCAACTCGATGCCGTTGCCCGCGGAGTTGATGATTCTGCAATTTTCCACACGAACCGGAGAAGTTTCCAGGTAAACGGCCGCCCGGCGGTAAGCAAAATAAATATAACCGAGGCTGTCACCGCCGGCAGAATCGATGGTTGAATTTTTCAAGGACGAACCCAACGCATCCGGCGAAAAGTAAAGGCCGAGCCAATTGCCCGCGCCGCGCGATCGGAAGGTCGCGCCATCCGCCGCGAGGTCGCCGTAAACATAGATTCCCTTGCGATCAGAGATCTGGATATCGACGCCGCTCTCAATCGTGAGAAGCGCCCCCTTGGCGATATTGACGTGGCCCTCCAAAACGTAAGGACTGCCTTGCGCCGTCCAGGATGACGTCCCCAAAGTCACATCGCGGACCGTCCCTTGGGGATCGCGGTTAATGAATGTCTCCGCGCGAACGGAAAACACCAGCAGGAACAAACCGCACCAACGCAGAGCCAAGCCGAGTCGAACTCGATCGAAGCTTGCAGATGAACCGGCCGGCTGTCTTTCGCCAATTGTCTGTTCAGTTCTCATGAATGCCTTTCTCAACGGACGAGCATTGATCCTTGGTTCCGAGCCACGAAAAAAACTCTAAACGCGCGGCTTTAGGGAAAAGATGAAGTCCTCAACGCTTGCACGATTTTTGGGTTACCCTCGCTTGATTGCAGATAGAAGTGCGCTGCGTCCAAACCAAAGCCATGCTGCAGCAGACCATATTCACGCTCAGACTCTCAAACTAGATTGGTTTTCCCTACACGCGCGTTGCGAGGCGCCGGAACGATCCTTCGGCGCCAGCCCTCGATCTTAAGGCGATATCGCAACCTATTTTCAGGGTTTACCCGAACCTGATTTCGTATCAGGCCCGATTTTACCAAACCCCTTATCTGCCATGATGCCATTGCGTCAGGTTCAAGAAACCCGGCCTCAAATCTTTATAGCAACAGACACTAACTATGAGCTCGTCCGCATCACCAGAGACTAACACGATCGCGCCTTCCCCTGGAAACCGGGATACTCGACTCAAGTTCGCCTCCGGCGTCATTACGGAAATCTTCGAAGCGCAAGCTGAGGCAACCCCAACGCGGATCGCTCTTGTCGATGGCAATCAAACGCTCACGTACCAGCGGCTGAACGAGCGCTCGAACCAAATCGCGCATTATCTGCGCCGCCATGGCGTCGGCGCTGAATCGATGGTCGGCATTTTCTTGGGACGCAATCCGGACGCGATTTCGGCCATTGTTGGGATTCTCAAGGCTGGCGCTGCTTACGTTCCGATCGATCCAACCTACCCTGCCGACCGGGTCGAATACATTCTGAAGGATGCTCAGGTCAAACTCCTGATCACCCACAGCGAGTTGGCCGCGTCTGTGCCCGATTGGGGGGGCAACTTGATCATATTGGAGAAGGAAGCGGATGCACTGGCCAAGGAATCGACCGCCAATCCGCCCACCATCACCAGTCGAGATAATGCGGCGTATGTCATTTTTACGTCCGGCTCGACCGGGCGGCCCAAGGGCGTGATTGTGACGCACCACAATGTCACGCGGCTTTTCTCCGCCACGGACGATTATTTTAAATTCTCCGAGAAGGATGTCTGGACGCTGTTTCATTCGTTCACCTTTGACCTGTCGGTTTGGGAAATGTGGGGGGCCTTCTTTTACGGCGGCAAACTGGTGGTCGTGCCGTATCTCACATCGCGATCGCCGCAGGCGTTTTATCAGCTTCTCAGCGAGCATGGCGCCACCTCGCTCACGCAAACACCTTCTGCGTTCCGGCAGTTGATCTGGACGGATGAAGCCGCCCCAAAGCGTCTTCCGCTCGAGTTGCGTTGGGTCGTCTTGGCGGGCGAAGCGCTCCAACTGCAAAGCCTGCGCCCATGGTTTGAGCTCCATGGAGATGAAACCCCGGCGATCATCAACATGTACGGGATCACTGAAACCACCGTGCACGTGACCCACCGCCGCATCACGAAACAGGACCTCGAAGCCGGTCGCGGCAGCGTCATCGGCGAACCGATGTCCGATCTGACGCTTCATATTCTGGACGAGCAGCAAAAGCCCTGTCCGGTCGGCGTGGCTGGCGAAATTTATGTGGGAGGTCCAGGCGTCGCGCGCGGCTACTTGAACAGGCCTGAGCTGAATGAAAAACGGTTTCTGCCCAACCCTTTTTGCGCGGGAGACCGGCTTTATCGCTCCGGCGATCTCGCGCGGCGGCTGCCCGACGGAGAAATCGAATTCCTCGGGCGGATGGATGATCAAGTGAAGATCCGCGGCTTCCGGGTTGAACTGGGCGAAGTCCAGAGCGCTTTAAACCGGCATCCGCACGTCAAAGCCAGCGTGATCATTCCTCAAACTCAGCCGGATCAAAGCACACGGTTAATCGCTTATGTTGTTCCCAAGGAGAAAGCGCCAGCGGTCGAGGAGCTCCGTTCTTTTCTCGGCGAGACGCTGCCCGATTACATGATTCCAGCGGCCTTCATCTCGATTCGAGCAATTCCGCTGACCTTGAACGGGAAAATAGACAAACGGAGTTTGCCTGCTCCGGACGGTTCTCGGCCGGAGTTGGCCACTCAACTGGTCTTGCCCGAAAGCGCCAATGAAAAGATGCTAGCTGCGATCTGGCAGGAAATTCTTCAAATCAACCAGGTCGGCGTTCACGACAATTTCTTCGCCTTGGGCGGCGATTCGATTCGCAGCATTCAAGTGTTAGCTAAAGCCGCCGAACGCGGGCTGCAGTTCTCTCTTCAAACACTGTTCGAACGCCCCACCATTCATGAACTCGCCCGCGCGGAGGCCGAGGCGCCCGAGATGATGGACGAAACAGGGCGGACGCCTTTCTCGATGGTTTCACGAGCCGACCGGGAGAAACTCCCCGCCAGCCTTGCTGATGCCTATCCCATGTCCAAAATGCAATGCGGCATGGTCTTCCACAGCGGGTTTGCGCCGCGGTCAGCCGTGTTCCACGACGTGTTTAGCTATCAGGTCGGGTTTCCCTTCGACGAAACGAAGTTTCACCTGGCGCTGGAACGTTTGATCGGCAGACACGCTATTTTCAGAACAGCGTTCGATCTGGCGAATTACGCCGAACCGCTGCAGCTCGTCTATGAAAACGTCCCGGTAACCTTCGGGGTCGAAAACCTAATTGGCTTGTCCGCTCCCGAACAAAAGACGCGTTTGCTGGATTGGATTCACACCGAGAAGCGGCGTCCCTTCGACTGGAGCAAGCCGCCTTTCACTCGGTTTCACGTCCAGCTCAAATCCGATTCCGCCTTCCAGCTCATCGTCAGTTTCCACCACTCTGTCATGGACGGCTGGAGCTTGGCCGCCATGGTCACCGAGTTGTTGCAGGAATATCACAGCCTCTGTCATCCGGGCGCGCCCGCAATCAAGCCGCTCAAGCTGAGCTACCGCGATTTTGTCTTCCTCGAACAGCAGTCCGTCCAGTCCGCCGCCACGCGCGACTTTTGGAAAACACAGCTGGACAATGCGCCATTTACGCCTCTGCCGCGCTGGCCCGCTGCGCTCCGCCAGGGCGGGCAGGAACAGATGCGCGGCCCGGAGATTTTTGTAGGCGCGCAAGTGCTCAACAAACTGAAAGGAGTCGCGCAATCGCTGGGCGTTCCATTGAAAAGCGTGTTGCTGGCGGCGCATTGCCGGGTGCTGGCATTTCTGGCCAATCAAAGCGAGATCCTCACTGGCCTGATAGCTAATGGCCGCCCTCAGTCAGAAGATGGACAACGTCTGATCGGGGTGTTTCTGAACACATTGCCCTATCGCCTTTCCCTCCCGGGCGGAAGCTGGAAGGACTTGATTCAATCCGCCTTTGTCCAGGAAAAGGCGCTTCTTCCGCACCGGCGTTTTCCTTTCTCGGAAACGAAGGATTCCCGCGGGACGAAACCGGCCATTGAAGCCGCCTTCGATTACGTTCAGTTCCACGCCTTCCTCGACGTGCCAGGATTCAAGGAAGGTAAATTCACGGAAGGCGATTACTTCGAGGCGAACGATTTCAATCTCTACACGACGTTCATGTTGAGCGCGGATGCCTCCGAGCTGCTGGCGCATTTCGACTACAACCCGAATGAGCTCTGCGAAGAGCAAATCAACCTCCTTTGCGATTACTACGTCAACACCCTCGGCGCCATCGCAGAAAACCCGGATAGCCGTTACGAGCGCCATGTTCCCCTTCCCGAAGCGGAATTGCAGCGGCTCCTTTCCGAGTGGAACCAAACCAAAACCGCCTTTCCTTCGGCCTGTGTTCATCGATTGTTTGAAGAACAAGCCAGCGCCACGCCCAATCGCGTCGCGGTTGAATTCGGCGAGGAACAGCTGACTTACCAGGAACTCGATCTCCGCGCGAATGTTCTCGCGGATCAGCTGAAAACTCTCGGCGTCCGCTCGGAAAGCATCGTCGCGGTTGCGGTCGAACGGTCGGTCCACATGCTGATTGCGCTGTTGGCGGTGCTCAAGGCCGGCGGCGCTTACCTGCCGCTCGATCCCGAATATCCAAGGGACCGGATCGCCTTCATGCTGGACGATTCCGAGGCGAAGGTTGTCCTCACTAATGAACGGCTCCGGTCGCTTTTCGCCGGGGCCAGCGCACAGATCGTGGCGATCGATTCATCAGGCCGGACCGCGTCGAGTGCAACTTCAAACCCGCCCATCGAAACATCATCGCCCGCGCACAATGATCCACGCTCGTTGGCTTACCTGATTTATACCTCCGGCTCGACGGGAAAACCAAAAGGGGTCCAAGTGCCTCATTCGGCCTTGAGCAACTTCCTGCAATCGATGAAACGGCAATTGGCGATTTCACCGGAGGACAAGTGGCTCGCGGTCACAACCCTCAGTTTCGACATCTCCGGCTTGGAATTGTTCCTTCCTTTGATCGTCGGCGCCAGAGTTGTCATCGCCAAGTCGGACAGCCTGCTCAGCGGAAGCGAACTGGCGCGGGACCTTGAGCGGCATGACATCACCATTTTGCAAGCCACTCCTGTGACGTGGCGCGCTCTCGTCGAGTCGGGCTGGAAAGGACGCCGCCGGCTCAAGGCGCTCTGCGGAGGCGAGGCGTTGAGCGTCGAGCTTGCCCGCCAATTGATGCCGTTGTGCGCGGAGTTGTGGAATCTGTATGGCCCCACCGAAACAACCATTTGGTCGACCGCTCACAAATTCGAGGCTGACCCGGATTCCGTGCCGATCGGCCGCCCGATTGCGAATACGGAAGTTTACATCCTCGATCACCAACAGCGCCCAGTAGCGACCTGTGCGGAGGGCGAGATTTACATCGGCGGCGCTGGACTGGCTCGCGGATATTTCAAACGTCCGGAATTAACCAACGAGCGGTTTGTTCCGCACCCATATCAACCTGGCCAGCGTCTTTATCGCACCGGAGATCTCGGCCGTTATCTGCCGGACGGAACCCTGGCCATTTCAGGACGCGTCGATCATCAAATAAAAATTCACGGCCACCGCATCGAGTTGGGCGAAATTGAAGCGGTCCTGCAACAGCACCCAGGAATCAGCGCTGCGGTGGTGAGCGTGCGCGAAACCTCAGGACAAGAACGCCGGCTCGTCGCCTATTTTGTGGAGAACAGCGGGCCGAGTGTTGCCTCGTCCGCGCTACGGCAGCACCTCGAACAGAAGCTGCCGGGTTATATGGTGCCTAGCGCTTTTGTGCGCTTGCCATCCTTCCCGTTAACGCCGAACGGCAAGCTCGACCGTAAACGTTTGCCCGAGCCAGACGAAATCGAAACCGAATCCGAACTCGCCCACACGGCGCCGCGGACCCCCATCGAAAAGATGGTCGCTGGGCTATGGAAAACAGTGCTCCGGCGGGAGCAAATCGGGATCGACTCCGATTTCTTCGCGTTGGGGGGAGACTCGCTGCGCGCGGCGCAATTCATCGCCAAGCTTCGCAACGAATTTGATATGCCGATTGCCTTCGACAGCATTTTCAAGCACCGCACGTTGGAGGCATACGCTTCCTATCTCATGGACCGGCTCGCGCGGAAAGGCGCGGAACAGCCGAAAGAAACTGCTCAAAGCGCTTAGAGGAATTTTTATGACTACCATTGCCAATATTTGGAACGTGAGGGCAGGCGCCCTCTCGATGGTGCTAACCGCACTCGTCCTGCTCCGGCCCGGAAACCCCGCTCAGGCTACTATCCTGGATCCAACCTTCGATCCTGGAACCGCCACGGGCGGCGCGCTGGTCGAAACTGTTTTGCTGCAACCGGACGGCAAAATCCTCATCTGCGGCCCATTCACCAGCTTCAATGGAACTGACAAAGCGTATGTCGCTCGTTTGAATCCGGATGGCAGCGTCGATTCCAGTTTCACAGCTCACGCCGATTACTGGGTCCGCCATATGGCGCTTCAACCCGACGGCAAAATCGTCATCGGCGGCTTCTTCAAATCTGTCGAAGGCGAATCGCGCAACTTGATCGCGCGGCTGAACCCAGACGGCAGCCTTGACCGTACTTTCAATCCGGGCGTGGGCGCCGGCGGCACCCTGACCGTGAGCATCACTGGGAATGCGGATCCGTTTGTCTTTGCCGTAGCCGTGCAGGGCGATGGCAAAATCCTCATGACGGGAAATTTTACAACCTACAACCGTCAAGGGGCGAACGGCATCGCGCGCCTGAATGCAGATGGCAGCCGGGACACCACTTTTCGGATGGGATCCGGTTTCGATCGTTGGGGCAGGTCCTTTCTGATCGAGGCGAATGGCCAAATCATGGTCACGGGCTGGTTCAATTCGTATGACAATCATTCCTACAATCACATCCTTCGCCTCAACCCGGATGGCACCGCCGATCCAACTTTCAATGCTTATTTCGGCGACGAAACTTCCGTTTACCAATGCGTGCAGCTTCCGGACGGCAAATATGTCGTGTGCGGTCATTCTCTGAACCCGAAGAACTTTCCCGAAAAAATCCGGCGCTTGAACGCGGACGGGACGGTCGATCCGACGTTCCATGCTTCCTCGGACGAAAAGGTTGAGTCACTAAAACTGCAATCGGATGGGAAGCTCCTCATCGGCGGTTATTTCAGCGTGATCGACGGAGTTCCCAGAACGGGCATTGCCCGGCTCAACTCGGACGGTTCGCTCGACGAAAGCTTGCAAGCGTCAATCGATAATTACATTTGGACGATTGCCTTCGATGGCGAGGGCAAGGCTTTGATCTGCGGCGGCTTTTTCCACGTCGACGGCGTGGCGCGGAACGGCGTGGCGCGCATCGTGACCAACTCAACCGGGGCGGTCCCACCCGATCCGACTCCAATTCCTAATCCCAACCCGACCCCAATTCCTGATCCCAACCCAGAGCCAAACCCGAATCCTGTTCCGACGCCGGAACCCGCGCCAACGCCATCCCAGTCGATTACCACGTCGTTTCGGAGTGACCACAGCTTTGCGATCAACATCCCCACTGCCCCTGGAGTTAACTACACGTTGTTATATAAAGATTCGCTCACGGATCCGATCTGGCTGCGGTTCTCCTACTTTCAAGGCGATGGCAGCACCAAAACTGTGGTCGATCATTTTGCGCCCGGCCCGCACCGTTTTTATAGGATCACTCATAACTAGCCAAAGGGATTTGAAATTCGAAGCACTAAATCCGAAATCCGAGCTTCGAATTTCGGATTTGATTGAATCTGACAGCCTTTGCGACGAGATAACCATGATGCAGCACGCCTCGAATGAGTCTTCCGATTTGCAACAGCGGATCGCTCGTGAAGAGGCTTTGCTCGCCGGGGCCACGCGTCCGAAGCAGCATGTGGAGAGGCGGCCGGGACCGAAACTACTCAATGGCGCGCAAGAGGGCCTCTGGTTTTACGATCGTTTGTTCCCAGGATCAGCCCAGTACACCATCCCGAGCGCTTTCCGAATTCGGGGAAGGCTCGATGTCGAAATCCTTCAGCGGTCTTTCAATTATGTGGTCGCGCGGCATGAAGCGCTTCGCACACGCATCAGCACGATCGATGGCAAACCGATGCAAGTTTGCCGTGACCAAGCCGAATTGGTTATTCCGCTCAGCGATCTGTCAGCTCTGGACGGGCCACAAAAGGAGCTCAAGGCAGCCGAACTGATTCAGGAGGAAGTCACCAGCGGCTTTAATCTGGCCAAGGATCTTCTCGTCCGGGCCAAGCTCTTAAAGCTCGAAGAGGCGGAACACATTCTAATTGTCGTGCTGCACCACATCATTTGTGATTTCTGGTCGTTAGCCATTTTCGACGAGGAATTGAGCGCTGCTTACGCCGCATTTTCGAAAGGAGCGGAGCCAGATCTCGCGCCGCTCGAACTGCATTTTGCGGACTTTTGCCAGCTCGAACGGACCAGGTCGACCCAAGAGGCTATCGCGCACGAATTAGATTATTGGAAACAAAAGCTCGATGATTGCGCGCCGGTTGATTATTTGCCGCCGGACTTTCCGCGGCCGCCACGGCAGAGCCTGAGCGGTTCGCGGTTGGCCTTTCAAATCCCCGCGTCGTTGCGCGCGCAACTCGACTCGATTTGCCAGCAGCAATCCACCACGCTCTACACCGTGCTGCTGGCCGCGTTCAAGGCATTGCTGTTCCGGTATTCCAGCGCTGAGGACATCACTATTGGAGTGCCTATCCAAATGCGGGATTTTCCAGGCTCGGACAGAGCCATTGGATTTTTTGTCAACGTTCTCCCGTTGCGCACGCGGATCTCGGGCCAAATGACGTTCAGCGCGCTGGTGCAAGAGATCAGCCAGCAATCGATTGAACTCTACTCGCACAAGCAGATCCCCTTCAGCGAACTGGTGGAACGGCTCGGCTCTTCCCGCGATCCGAGCAGGCACCCAATTTTTCAAACCGTTTTCCAATGCTTTTCCAACCCCCTGCCAGGACCGTCCTTCACAGCTGAAGGAACAGAACGACTCCCGATCGACAATCACACTTCGAAATTTGATCTGACCCTCAGCATCACGCAACAACCGGCCGGACTGTGCGGCGAAATAGAATTTTGCGATGCGCTCTTCACCCGGTCGAGCATCGAACGGATGGCCGTCCATTTTGTGGACTTCTTGCGCGCGCTGGCCGTCGATCCAACCCAGCCCATCGCCAAGGCTCGGCTGCTGACTCCGGACGAAGAAGGCGCCTTGCTGGTCGAATACAATCAAACCACCACGCGTTATCCGCGCGATCGCACCATCCACGAATTGTTCGAGGAACAATGTTTAGCGAGCCCGCGCAAGATCGCGTTGCGGTTTGGCCATTCGGAGCTCAGCTACGAACAGCTCGATCGATGGGCCAATCAGCTGGCCAGTGACCTGTTGAAAGCAGGGGTTGCTCCAGGCCAACGCGTCGGATTGTCGATGGAACGCTGCTCCGAAATGATCGCCGGCTTGCTCGCCATTTTGAAAATCGGCGGCTGTTACGTTCCGCTGGACCCAAGCTACCCAGTTGAACGTTTGCGGTTGCTGGTTGATGAAGCAGAGTTGCAGGTCATCCTTTGCTCGCGTGACGCCGAACCCAAGCTCCCAACCGGATGCCGCCGGCTCGTGATCACTGAAATGGCCCACCTCGCGGCAGGATTGTCCTGCTCGAAACCGAATGTCGCCTGCCTCCCGGAAGCGCCGGCCTATATCATGTATACATCGGGATCGACCGGCGAACCGAAGGGCGTGATCATCCCGCATCGCGGAGTGGTGCGACTCGTCAAAGAAACCAACTATCTCACCTTCACGACCGAAGACGTTTTTCTGCAACTTGCGCCGCTGGCGTTTGATGCTTCCACCTTGGAAATCTGGGGGCCCCTTCTGAACGGAGGCACGCTCGTCATTTATCCGCCCCATTTCGAATCCATCCAGCAATTGGGGTCGGTTCTGCGAGAGGACAAGATCAACACACTGTGGCTGACCGCCGCGCTCTTCCACGAGATCGTCGATCATCATGTCGACATCCTTCGCGGAGTCCACCGCGTGTTGGCCGGAGGCGAAGCCTTGTCGAGCCGGCACGTCGCGAAATTTGTGCAAACATATCCGGAATCGACTTTGATCAACGGGTATGGGCCGACCGAAAATACGACCTTCACTTGCTGCTACACTTTTCCAAAAAACTGGACGGCCAATCGGCCAGTCCCAATTGGCAGGCCAATCGCAAACAGCTACGTCCATATCCTCGATCCAAACGGCAATCTCATGCCGATTGGCCTGCCGGGCGAATTGCACGCGGGCGGAGATGGGCTTGCGCTCGGTTATTTGAACCGCCCGGAGCTCACCGCCGAGAAGTTTATTTCAAATCCGCTCAATCCCGGTTTAGGAAAGCTTTACCGCACTGGCGACATCGCTCGTTACCTCCCCGATGGCAACATTGAGTTCCTCGGGCGCAGGGACAATCAAATTAAAATTCGCGGGTTCCGCGTGGAGTTGGAAGAGATTCAACACGCGCTTCAGAACATCACCACCGTCCGGGCAGCTGCCGTCGAGGTCGAAGAAACGTCCCCGGGCGACAAAACGGTCGTGGCCTATGTTGTTCCAGCCGGCGAAGCCATCAGCGCGGAAGCAATCCGGGAAGAACTTTTGGAAAAGGTCCCGGCCTTCCTGGCGCCGGCGCGGATTGTCTTGCTCGAAAAACTGCCCTTAAAGCCAAATGGGAAAATCGACCGCAAAGAGCTCGCGCATTGCAAGCGCAAGGAAGCTCCGGCCCCAGCCTCGGCGGCGCCGCTCAACCCGATCGAAGAGCGGTTGGTTCGCATTTGGGAAGAAGTGCTCGGCCTGAAAGGCATTCGGCGTGACCAAAGTTTCTTGGACGCAGGCGGGCATTCCCTGCTCGCGATTCGAATTATTTTGCGCGTGAACCAGGAATTCCAACGAAACTTAAGGCCGTCCGTCCTCTTCGAGGCGCAAACCATCGCCCAATTGGCGCGCAGGATTGAAATGGCGCAAACCGAAACCGCGCCCATGATCAAACCAAGGGCCGCTCAGTTCTAGTGAAGCGCGCCCCAGACCAGGCGAGTTCAATTTTTCCAGAGGTGTTGCGGCCCTCTGGCCACCCGCATTTCCGCGCGTTTATCAGCGAAGATCTCCCGGCCCATTCCTCCATCAGGGATTTGCCGTCAGCCATGTTCCGATTTCATCCGGTGCAGGAAACGGGGCAGTGCCTGATTCACGCAGGATTTGCTGCGGGTAAATATTGCCGTGGGAATGATTTGGGTGATGAGCGGCCTTGCCCGAGTCATGTCGCAGCTGAGATTCGAAAAATATTCCAGCCGTTTACGTGCCGGACGGGCCGAGCGAGCATGAACACAACCCTGTCTTCTACCTGAACAGCCCCACGCGATGAACGTACCGTCTCGAGACCAACCTGCCGGAGTGCTATCCCTCGATCCTGACCTGATGCGCGATGCGGCCCAAGAGAAGCCCAGCCGCGCCGAAACGCTGCCGCTGTCATTCGCTCAACAGCGGCTCTGGCTGCTCGACCAACTCAATCCGCAAAGTCCCGTCTATAACGTGCCGCTCGCGCTGCGCTTGCAAGGCCCGCTGGACCCTGCCGTGCTCCGGAGCGCGATGCAACGGATTATCGACCGGCACGAAGTGCTCCGGACGCAATTCGGAGCCGAGTCCGGCCGGCCATTCCAACGGGTCATCCGAAGCGTTCAATTCAACCTGGACTCCTCCGATTTGACGCGTCTGCAGGAAGCCCGCCGCGCAGAAACCATCCACGAACAAATGGTCGCTGAAGCCAGACGACCGTTCGATCTCCAAAAAGATTTGCTCGTGCGCGGCCGTTTGTGGCGCGCGGCGCCCGACGACCATTTTTTTCTTCTCACCATCCATCACATCGCAGCGGACGAATGGTCCCTCGATATTCTGCTGCGAGAACTGCAAGCGCTCTATCCCGCGCTGACGGCGGAAACAGAGGTTTGGCTCGATCCGTTGCCGATTCAATATGCCGACTTTGCCCTGTGGCAGCGGGAATGGTTCGAGAAAGGAGCCCTGGATCAGCAAATCGCTTACTGGGAAAACAAGCTGGCCGCTCCCTTGCCCACGCTCACTTTTCCCCTCGACCAATCGCGGCCGCCGATTCAAACCCACGAAGGCGCCACGGAAACGCTAGCGCTGTCGAAAGAATTTTCAGTTCGAATTCAGGACGCCTGCCGCCGCGAGGGAACCACGCAGTTCATGTTCCTCTTGGCCGCTTTTGAAATTGTGCTCCATCGCTACACCGGCCAGGCCGATTTCCTGGTTGGCGCCCCCGTCGCTGGCCGGCCACGCGCGGAGACGGAGAATTTGATTGGATTTTTCGTGAACACGCTCGTGCTGCGCGCAGATGCAGCCGGGAATCCAACCGTGAGGGAGATGCTGCAGCGCGTTCGCGAGACGAACCTCGCTGCGCTCGCCCATGCGGAGGTTCCATTTGAAAAGTTGGTCGAGATTCTCCATCCGGAACGAAGCGCTGCGTTCATGCCGATGATTCAAACGGCCTTTTCCGTCGAGAACCAACTCGACGCGCGCTTCCAGCTCGGACCGGTGCAAGCCGAGTTGATCGATCTCGACACCGGAACCGCCAAATTTGACATGACCTGCGTCGCCCAGCAGCGGCCGGAGGGATTCCGCCTGTTAGCGGAATACGATCGCCGGTTGTTTTTTCCGGGAACAATCCAGCGCTTCCTGCGGCATATGCGCGTGGTGCTCGAAGGCATGGTGGAGCAACCTGACCTGCCGATCGGCCGGCTGCCGCTGCTCACGGCCGAAGAACGCCAGCAAGTGCTGGTCGAATGGAATAAAACCGAAACGCCTTTCCCAGCCGACGCGCCGCTGCAAGTTCTCTTCGAGACGCAAGCTGAGCGCTCTCCCCAAGCGGTCGCGGCCACGTTCGAACATGCCAGCTTGACCTACGCGGAACTGAACGCGCGCTCGAATCAACTTGCCCATCACCTCCGGGATCTCGGCGTCGATCGCGGCAAAATCGCCGCCCTCTGCGTCGAGCGCTCCATCGATATGGTGGTGGCCCTGCTCGCCATTATCAAAGCCGGCGCCGCTTATCTTCCGCTCGATCCTTCCTACCCGCGCGACCGCATCGCTTTGATGATCGAGGACGCGCGTGCGGCCATTCTGATCACACAGGAAAAAGTCTGGAATGGCCTCGAACAATCGCCCGGCTTATCCGTTGGCCTCCCGTCTCATGATTCGGAAGAATTGGCCCACCCGAGCTTTCCCGATATTCCAATCGTTCGATTGGACCATGATGCCGCATTGATTGCGGCTTGTTCGACCGCGAACCTCCCTTGTGGCGCGACCACGGCAGACCCCGCTTACGTGATTTATACGTCAGGTTCGACGGGCAAGCCCAAAGGCACAGCCATCCCGCAACGCGCCATTAACCGGTTGGTTTTGCGCACAAATTATATTGCGCTCGACGCCACCGATCGAATCGCCCAAGCCTCGAACGTCTCCTTCGACGCGGCCACATTCGAAATTTGGGGCGCCCTGCTCAACGGAGCGCAACTGGTCGGAATTCAAAAGGATCTCGCGCTCTCGCCGAAGGAATTCGCCGCGCACCTCGCGGAACACGGCATCACCACCTTGTTCCTGACGACCGCGCTCTTTAATTTAATGGCGGCAGAAGCTCCGGAAGCTTTCAAAACCCTGCGGAATGTGTTGTTTGGCGGCGAAAAAGTGGATCCGAAGTCAGTCAGAAACGTCCTGAAAACAGGCCCGCCAAAACGTTTGCTCCACGTCTATGGCCCCACCGAAACAACCACCTTCGCCACCTGGCACCTGATTTCGCACGTGGCCGAAGACGCCATGACCGTTCCGATCGGCCGGCCCATTTCGAACACCGAGGTGTACTTGCTCGATCCGGAGCTTCAGCCAGCACCGATTGGCGTGCCCGGGGAAATTTATATCGGCGGGCCTGGCCTGGCGTCGGGTTATCTCAATCGCGAGGAGTTAACCCGTGAACGTTTCGTTCCACACCCGTTCCGCAATGACCCGGGCGCACGGCTCTACCGCACGGGAGATATCGGGCGATTCTTGCCAGATGGCAGCATCGATTTCGTCGGACGCCGCGATCAACAGCTCAAGATTCGCGGGTTCCGGATCGAGCCGGGTGAGATTGAAAGCGTCTTGAGCGCTCACCCAGCGCTGCAAGAGGCAGTCGTCATCGCCCGTGAAGATGAACCCGGCCAGAAAAAACTCGCCGCTTACTGGATCGCCAAAAAGGAAATCAAACCGCCGACCGTGAAGGAGCTTCGCCGTTTCGTTCAGCAAAAGCTCCCGGAATTCATGGTTCCGGCGTTCTTCGTGGAAGTGGATTCGTTCCCGCTGACGCCCAATAAAAAGATCAACACCGCCGCATTGCCCAAGCCTGACCAATCGTTGTTCGGGTTCGAGTCTGCCGCGGAAAAGCCGGCCGGGGTGATCGAAACAGCCTTGGCGGAAGTGTGGCAAAATCTTTTGGGCATCCTGCGCGTTCATCGTTCGGACAATTTCTTTGAACTGGGCGGACATTCGCTGCTCGCGGTGCGCCTGTTTGCCGAAATTCAAAAGCGCTTTGGAAAACAGTTGCCGCTCGCGACCCTCTTCCAAGCGCCCACCCTCGAGCAACTCGCCGCGATTATCGGCCGCCGCACCCCGCCCGCCGATTCGCTGCTGGTCGAACTGCAGGGCGAAGGAAATCAACCGCCGATCTTCTGGATCCATTCGCTGGGCGGCGATGGAGGCGGAGCTTTCTTTTATTACCGGCAATTAGCGCAACTGCTCGGACCGGATCGCCCTTCCTACGGAGTCCGCTCGCCGGAGACGCCGCTCTCGAACATCGAACAAATGGCCAAGCGCTACTTGCAGGAGCTTCGCTCGATTCAACCGGAAGGGCCCTATTATCTGGGCGGATTCTGCTTCGGCGGAGTCGTGGCGTTCGAAATGGCGCGACAACTGGCGGCCAGGAACGAAAAGATCGCCGCTCTTGTTCTCCTCGAAAGCGCCCCGCCGAATTCACCGTTCCGGCCGGACCGTTGGAATCGGCATTATCTGTCCGGGTTCGTTCAGAATCTCGCTTACTGGTCTGCTGATCTTTTCAAGCAAAAACCCGGCGCGCTGCGAAAACGGTTCAGTCGAAAACTCAAAATCACCGCGCGCCAAATCCGGAGCCGCGTCCTCAAGTCGGATGGGGAAGCGGCGGTCGATCTCCGCGACATGATCAATATGGCGGACTACCCGAAAGCGTACGTCCGCTATGCCGAAGCGCATTGGGAAGCTCTGCGCCAGTACCAGCCGCAGCCTTATGCGGGCGAAATTATCCTGTTCCGCGCCCGTAAACAGGGGCTGCTTTCCTTCGATCCAAACTTGGGATGGAAACCATTCGCCGCCGGCGGAGTTCGCACGTTCGTGGTCCCCGGGAGCCACGACAACATGCTCAAAGATCCGCTTGTCCAAATCGTCGCTGAAAAACTCAACGCCTGTCTGAGCAGGCGGACGTAGCATTGCACTGTAGCCGCCGAGGTAAGGAGGCGGACCAAGCATTGCACCGTAGCCGCCGAGGTAAGGAGGCGGACGGAGCATTGCACCGCGGCATTACTCCTGGATCAGCCGGTAAAATCGTTTCTTAAACTTCGCCGCCTCTGGATCGGTGAAGCTCAACTCCCCAACCCCACCTTGGCCGCTCGCAACCGCCGTCCATCCCATCAAATCGTCCGACGCGTCAATTCGATACGCCTTCCCTGACTGCGCGCGAAAGCCGAGCCGAACTGATCCGTCCGCCAAAACTTGAATTCCCAAGATCCCAGGCGGCGGTTCGGCGCTCGGCTCGGAAACAATCACCGTGACTTTGCCGGCGTTTCCATAAGCGTTGCCGTCCCAACTCTTGTAAGTGAACGTATCGGTCCCGACGAAATCCCGTTTGGGCGAATAAGTAAACCTGGCGCCGCGGCCGGCGAGCCGCCCGTTCTGCGGTCCTCGCAAAATCGCCGTGCGGAGCGCGTCCCCGTTTGGATCGAGCACGGCCAAATCGATCACAGTCGAGCTGTTCTTCGCGATGCGGACCGTCTGATTCGTTGCGGTTGGCGGATCATTCAACGGCAAAATCTTTATCCAGACGGTGGCCACCTGGCTGGTTAACGCGCCATCGTTCACCTGGTAACGAATTCGATCCGACCCAACAAAACCGGACGCTGGAGTGTAAGTCGTGTTGAGGATGTCCCCCGTTAAAGTTCCGTGGAACGGTTCAGTCACAACTTCCAACGCGAGCGGATCCGATTCCCCATCACTGGCTCTCAAAACAAAGTTGGTCGACTGATTCATTTTAATCGTCAATGACATGTCCTCGGCGATCGGCGCGGCATTGGTTTCGGTCACTAAAATGGACACCGTCGCCAGCCGGCTGTCGTCCTGGCCATCGGACGCGATGAAAGTGAAATGGTCATTCCCGAGAAAACTCGTCCGCGGCTGATACGTGTAAACGTTCGTTTGGCCGCTGAGCGTTCCTTCAGCCGGGAGATCCACCATACGATACGAAATGGGATCTCCGTCCAGGTCAGTCGCCTTGAGCGTGATCACCACCTTCTGATCGGGTTTCGTGGCCAGGGCCTGATTCTGGGCGTCGGGCGGATTGTTCGCATCGAGCACATGAAAGGTCACGGTGGCTGGCGGGCTTTCTTGCCGGCCGTCATTCGCGGAGTAAGTGAAACTGTCCGTGCCGCTGAACCCTTTTTTCGGGTAGTACGTTGCCACTGTCGGAAATGCCAGCAGATCCCCGTGCTCTGTTCCATCTATGATTCGATACTTGAGTTCATCTTTGTCGGCGTCATTTGCCAGGAACGTCAGGTTCACGGACGCGTTTCGGTTCAGCGTGAAACTCTGGTCGCGCGCCACAGGCGCATCCTCGACCGGCTTGACCATAATCGTGACAGTGTTGGTCGCCCAAGCGCCGACGGCGTCTCGAACGACATAATCGAAATTCTCGAGCCCATTGAAATCAGTCTTCGGAGCGTAGCGGAGCTGCGATCCGGCCAGGCGTTCGACCGTTCCGTTTTCCGGCTGGCCAAACGCAATCAGTTCAAACGCGTCATGCTCGGCATCGACATCATTGGCCAGCGGGTCGAACAGAACCGGCGTGTCTTCCGGCGTCATCACACGGTCGGGTTGCAGTCGCGGCGGATCGTTCACCGGCGCCACCTCGACAAACACCTCGCCCATGGCCATCCCGCCGCGCCCGTTGGAAATCGTGTAAGTGAAATGGTCCAGCCCGTTGAAATCGGCCGCTGGCGTGAACACGACCCGGTTCGCTTCAATGCGGGCCGTGCCAAAACGCGGCCGGCTGACCTGCGTGATCGAAAGCAAATTGCCCTGCGGATCGGAATCATTCGCCAAGACCTCGATCCGGATCGGCGTATCTTCGTCGGTTTGCGCTCTGTCCGCGACCGCCAGCGGCGGAACGTACCCGCGTTGAACCGAGAAATGCGCGATGACTTTGTCCGCCAGACCTTCTGGATCTCTCACCGAAAATTCGATCGCTTCCGTTCCGATCCAATCGCCGTCCGACGGAATGACTCGCGCGACACGATTCGGATCGATTTCAACCTTGAGCTGCCTGTTCCCTTGGACCGTCCAGACAAGTTCCTTCGCCGCGTTGTCCGAATCGCGAACATAACTATCGAGCTCAATCGGAAAAAATTCGCCGCCGAGTGGAATGATTTGATCCGGAATCGAGAACGCTTGCGGCGGTTTGTTCTTCGGTTTCGGCCAAACAAATCCGCCCGTGTGCTCGAGGTTCCCTTGCAGCCCCGGCCACGGCAACGCTTCCGGATCGTACGGAGCGTCCAGTTCCCAGACGTAAAGACTGCCGCGCATTTTCCGCACAGCCGTCGCTGTCGGCGAGAACGCCGCGTCCTGAATGGATGCCGCGAGCACATCCAATTTTCCGTTGCCATCGAGATCGGTGAGAATCACCGGCGCCGCTTTGAGAAAGCTGCTTCCTCCCCCCGATTCCATCGGCAAGGCAATGATATTTGTATTCGGGCTTAAATCGATTGGACCGCCCCGCCGATTCCACGCGCGCAACCCCCCAAAAAACGAAACGTCACCCGACCGGATCGCGTGCGATAACAATCCAGGAGACGCCAGCACAATGTCCGGATGCCCGTCGCCGTCGACGTCGCCGACCGAACAACTCCCATTCAGAACCGAATTGTAGAGCGGCCCGACCGGCCAGCCTCGATCCTCGAAACCGTCCGGCCCGAGCACGTGCAGGCTCTTCGATTCGCTCGCCAGGATGATTTCGAGGTGGCCGTCGCCATCGAGATCAGCCAGAGCGGGCGCATTGAGAAACGATTCCCCCACCAAAACCGGCCAGCCCGGCGCGAGTTCTCCGCGGTCGTCAAAAACGTAAACTCCGCCCGCCCCGAGATTTTTCGGATCGTAACAAGCCACGATCACTTCGTTCGTCCCATCGTGATTCAGGTCGCCAATGACTGGCGAACTCACGAGCAACCCCTGAACAGTCGCGGTCCAGAGTGGACCCACCGCTTTGTTCAAATCAAAGCACGAAATTTGATCGCACCCGGAAACAGCGACGATTTTGCGGCCGGGCTCAGGGCCAAACGAGCCGACCGCGGGATGGAGTTTTTCCGCGCCTGCCCCTGCGTCGCAATTTTCCAAGCTCCACTTCTGCACGATCGCGCCGGCCGCATCAATCACCAGCAATTGCCGTTCGCCTGGGCTGGTGTCGCCGGGAGGATTTTTCGCATAACAAACCAGTTGCCGATGGCCGTCGCCTTTCAAATCGGCCAAAACTTTTCCGAGCGCCGTTGCTTCCAGTTTGATCGGCCAATTCCCGCCGAGCGGCGTGCCGTCATTGCGAAAGCCAAACAGTTGGTTGCCGCTATCGACAAAGATTTCGGGGACCCCATCGCCATCAATATCGCCGGCCAGCGGAGCGTCCGAGAATGGCGCGCTTGCGGTCAGGGCGCGTGACCAGAGCAGTTCTCCCTTCGCGGAGAACACCAGCAACCGTGTTGGTTTGCCATCGGGCGAACCGGGATCGATGGCGACGATTTCCTGCCGGCCATCGCCATCCAGATCCGCCACCGTCATTTCGCGCCAGACCTCCGTTGGCAAATCACCACTAAATGAGAGGTGTTGCGGCCAGCCCGGCTTCAATCGGCTATCGACAAAAAGCATGTAAACGAACCCCGTCTCGACCTGGCCGTTGCTGTCGGTAGCCAACAATCGCAACGTGTAAAAATTATTTGGAGGCGCCTCTGCCGTGTCCCAGGTCGCCAGAACGGAATTAAAAACTTCCTTGGTCCCTCCGCCCGTCAGATGAATGCCAGCGTCCGACCACGAAATGGGATTCGGTCCGACCCCATACTCGATTTTAAATGTCCGGCCGCGGCCAAACACCGTTCCGTTAATCGGAACCTCGTCGCCCGCGCGAATGATGTCGTTGTTGAGGGGCGAGGTCAGTTGCACGTTCCGTGCTTCGAGCAGCACGCGGCTCTCAGCGCTTTGCCCCTGGCGATCGGTCCCGAGAATGCGGAACGTGTAAACCCCTTCGTCGAGCACTGGCGTGTAAAACTCCGCGGCTAAGCTTCCCTTCTCGATGGTGATCGGCTCGCTCCGCGAAAATTCGGTCCAGTTGGTTGGGTTGATCCCGTGGCCGTACTCCAACACATAACGAACCGGCGCCGCCGCTCGGACTGTGCCGGTGATCGGAACAATCCCGGAGATTTTGTCCGGCAAATCCAATTCCAAAAACGGCAAGGGCGCGGAAACCGCGGCGGCCCGTTCGGCATTGATGCGACCGGCGCCCAATCGTTTGTCCGTGCTGAGCGGGTCCGCACGGTTGCGAATGATATTGGCCACCTCATCCGCCGTGAATTCCGGGTGGTTCGATAAAATGAGCGCGGCAAGCCCGCTGACGAACGGCGCTGCCATGGACGTGCCGCTGAGGAATTCATAGGCGTTGTTTGGAATCGTGGACAAGATGTTGTCTCCCGGAGCAGACACAGTGATCCGCGGACCAAAATTCGAGAAATACGCCTTTTGATCTTTGTCGTTCGTCGCGCCAACAGCCAGCACCTGCGGGAAAAAGGCCGGGTAAAATGCCCGGTCATTGTTCTCATTTCCTGCCGCCGCCACAAACAAAACTCCGGCTGCTCGGGCCTCCGCGATGGCGTCCTGCAAAGCCTGGCTCTTCTCATCAACGCCCCAGCTCGCATTGATGATCTTGGCCCCGTTCGCCACCGCGTAATGAATCGCTTGCACCACGGTCGGGATGTCGCTCTCGCCATTTTCATCAAACGCTTTCACGGCCATCAACGTCACTTCCCAGCAAACTCCCGTTACGCCCATTTGATTATTGCCAAGGGCGCCGATGATTCCCGCGACGTGTGTGCCGTGGCCGTTGTCATCCAGCGGATCGCCATCGTCGCTCACAAAATCGTAGCCATAAATGTCATCGATGTACCCGTTGCCGTCATCGTCCTCGCCGTTCCCCTCCGTTTCGCCTCGGTTCAGCCAAATGTTCTCCGCCAGGTCCGGATGAAAATAATCAATCCCCGTGTCGATGATTGCGACTTTGACACGCCGGCTGCCCGTGCCGTATTGCCAGGCTTCCGTCGCGTGGATATCCGCCCGGTCCGTGCCGCCAAATTGGCCGGTGTTTCGAAGCGCCCATTGCTGCGAGAAATCGAAATCATTCGGCGGAGCGCGCCCAGTCTCCTCCTGCGCCGCCAACCGGAGGCGGAGGTTGGGTTCGGCGTATTGAATTTCCGCATGGCCGCGCAATTCCCGGAGGGCAGTTTCAAGGTCGGTGCGTGGATCGATCTCCACCACCGCCAGCTCATCCAAAAGAGAGGGGGCGTTGAAGGCCTGAACCGCCAGACGAGGCGGGTCGTGCAAGAAACGGACGTTCGACGCCACCAGCTTGAGCGCAGCGGACTTTTTGGCAGCGCTTAAGTTCGAGCGGAAGCGAACGAGAATTTGCCCGGAAACAGCGTTCGACAGAGCCGCGGCAGGAGGATCGACGCGTGCCAAATCGAGGACCGCCCAATTGCACCAGCCAGACAAGACGACGCAGAGACACGCCAGAACTCGCCTGGCCTTCGCTATGCCGGAAATCAAGGCGCCGCGCATTGCAATAGTCGCACGTGGAGGACCGCAGATCCCGCCGACCAAATCCCGTCCCCCGCGAAGCTTTGGAGCTGGCGCTGGGCTCGGCGGACTGTGTCGGTCCAATTTAACAACCGGGTCATTGCAAAAAAGACACAAAAGCAGGCCCTGAGCCAAACAAAAGCTTTTAATTGTTCATTCGGGCAAAAACTCCGCTTGCCTTTGCTCCCGCGCTTCTGGAGATTTTCAGGACGATTTTATGGGACATGTCAAACTGCACATTCCAGGCCCCGTCGAGGTGAGCGAGAAAACCTTTCGCGCGTTTCGCAGCCCAATGATCGGGCACCGCGGGCAAGGGTTCAAGGACTTGTATGGGAAGATCCAGCCGAAACTCCAATCGCTCTTTGCCACCAATAACCTCGTCTACCTAAGCACCTCCTCCGCCTGGGGCATCATGGAGGGCGCCATCCGAAATTTAGTCGCCAAAAAAGTCCTCAACTGCATGTGTGGCGCCTTTTCGGACAAATGGTTCGATGTCTCAAAACGATGCGGCAAACAAGCAGAAGCGCTCCAGGTCGATTGGGGTTCCCCCATCCGCGCCGAGTTGGTCGACAAAAAACTCGCCACCGGCCAGTTCGATGCGCTCACGCTGATTCACAACGAAACCTCGACCGGGGTCATGAGCCCGCTCGGCGAAATTGCTCAGCTCAAGAAAAAATATCCGGACGTGATGTTCATCGTGGATGCAGTCAGCTCGTTCAGCGCCACGAAAATTGAATTCGATGCGTTGGGGATCGATGTGCTCCTCGCCGGCACCCAAAAAGCCCTGGCGCTGCCGCCGGGTTTGGCCGTGTTCACCTGTTCGGGGGCCGCTCGAACCAAAGCCGCCACCTTGCCGGATCGCGGATATTATTTTGATTTCCTGGAGTTCCACAAAAACGCCGAGTCAAACATGACGCCAAGCACGCCGAGCATCGGCCACGTTTATGCGCTCGCTTCGAAGCTCGAAGATATTTTCGAGGAAGGTTTGGAAAACCGGTTCCTGCGCCATGCCAGACTTGCCCAGATGACTCGAAAATGGGCCGCCCATCACGGGTTCACCCTCTTCCCCGAGCAAGGGTTCGAGTCTGTCAGCCTCACCTGCATTAATAACGGAGCGAAACCTGGCGGCCGGGTCGTGGATGTCGCCAAATTTCAAAAGCTCGTGAAGGACCGCGGATTTCTGATCGACGGCGGTTACGGCAAGGTTAAAGGAACCACCTTCCGCATCTCGAACATGGGTGATGAAACCGACGCCACCATGCAGCAACTTTACGGCGCCTTGGACGAAGCCATGCGGGAACTTTAGGAATTTTGGATTTCGGATTTTGGATTCGGATGGCGCGGGGTCCTAACTGCAGGGTCCCGGGCTCATTTCCAACCGGAGCCAGCTCTTCGTGATGCCGCTTGATTATCGCGGTTACGATCGAATTCCACCCGGCCGAACTTGATTTGAATATTACCGGATGAGCCAGAGCAACTCTCGGTTGGCCGGAAATCCAAAATCCAAAATCCAAAATCCAAAATCCAAAATCCCTTCACGGCGTGATGGCCAGCCGTTCTTCATTTCCCTCGCGGTGCATGAGCACGCCTTGCTCTTTGTACGGCTTCAATAAAAAGTGTGTTGCGGTCGAAAGCACCCCTTGCAATGTCGCCAGCTTTTCCGACACGAACGAGGCAACCTCGCGCAGATTCGTTCCTTCGACGATCACCATCAAATCATAGCCGCCTGACATCAAGTAACAGGAATTGACCTCCCGATATTTCGCGATCCGTTCGGCCAGGCGATCGAATCCGCCCTCCCTCTCCGGCGTGATCTTCACCTCAATCACGGCGCGCACTCGATCGACCCCGAGCGCTTCTTCGTTCAAGATGGCGCGATAGCCAAGAATCACCTGCTGGCGCTCGTACTCTTTGATTTTCGCGCTGACCTCCCCCTCCGTCAGCCCCACCATCGGAGCCAATTGGGCCGGGCGCAGCGAAGCATTCTCACGCAGAAGTTGGAGCAAAGGATCCATGGCTGGAGCTTAAACCGCACGGCTGACTGGTCAACCGCCAATGAACGGATTGCCGCGTTTCTTCAGCGGAAAGCTAACGCGTCCTTTGTTCAGTCCAGCTTGATAAACGGCCGAGACCATCTCGACCGCCCAACGCCCATCCTCTCCGCTGCACACCGGCGTTGTCCCGCTCTCAATCGCGGCAATCAAATTGCGAATCGGATGGACTTTTTCCGGCGGCGGCGGCCATCCGTCCGGAACAGGCAGCGCTTCCCATTTCAACTCGTCGGGCCGTTGCAGCACAAACGGAGAGTTCAACCACCCAAAACCAAACCGCGATTGGTAAGCCAGGAGGCCTTTCGTTCCGTGAATCACGAACGCCCACTTCTCACGCGGCGAAAAATTCGTGTTCCACCGGTCCGAGGTTTTGATCGAATGCCATTCGGCTTGGACTTGGCCGGGAAAAGAAAACACGGCGTGCACCGTGTCACCCGCCACAATAATAGGCTCACGCCCCCGGTGCGCATCTGTTTCCGCGATATCGCGACCGTCCTGAGTCACGGAGGCCAAACACCAAACCGGATCCCCAAAATAAAATCGAAGCAGATCAAAGTCGTGCGTTCCCAGCACGATTAAGTCTTCACCGCCAGCGCGGCTGTCCTGTTTCCCATCGATTTCAATCCGTCGCACCGCGCCGATGAGTCCTTGCGCCAGCAGCTGTTTGATCTGAACGAACTCGGCCGTGCATCGCCGCGTGTGAGCCAACGCGACCATCACCTTCTTCGACCGGGCCGCGCGCACAATTTCATCCGCATCAGCGACCGTTTCAGTCATCGGCTTTTCCAGGTACACATGCGCCCCAGCGCCGATGGCAGCTAAGGCCATTTCTTTATGGCAATCCGGCTGACGGGGACCAATCGCGACAATATCCAAGCGCTCCTTTTCGAGCATGACACGATAGTCGGCATACTGCCGCTTCGCGCCTGAACGAGCCGCCGCGGCTTTCAATCCGGTCGTGTTCTCGTCCGCGATCGCTTCAACAGTGACATTCGCGAGTCCTTGAAAAACGGCATCAAACCCATGGCCGTAATCACCTCGTCCGGTGCGCCCGATGATGCCGGCCCGATAGAGTTTATTTTTCGAGCTGGCCGATAATTGGGCCGCGGCCGAAAAAGAGAGTCCACTTGCCACAGTTGTGAGCAGAAAATTGCGGCGAGAGATTTCGCTCATGTGAACAAAAACCTAGCCAAGAATATTTGAAATCTTTGCGGCCCCCAACAACCAACATCCAACAACCAACATCCAACAACCAACATCCAACAACCAACAACCAACATCCAACAACCAACATCCAACATACAACATCCAACAACCAACGACCATCCAACCATCCAACCATCCAACCATCCAATCATCCAACCATCCAATCATCCAATCATCCAATCATCCAATCATCCAATCATCCAATCAGCGGTGGAGTGACCGAAGCGAACCGCGCAACGATTCGATTTCTTCTTCCGTAGCTTCCTTCGTTTCCTCCGCCTTTTTTAGGTACTCGAGCACTCGATCCATGTCGCGGACCAGCTCCTCCAGTTTGATCCGGATACGCTCGACTTCATGAATCGCTGCCCGCATGGAACTGATCTCGTGCGGATGATGCGGGTGGGGCTGTGGGTGGGCTGGTAGGTGGGGCCGCTGGAGATCAGCGCTGGGTTGTCCTTCGGGACGTTCGGGACGTTCTGGGCGCGGCCCGGAGGGACCGGGACTGCGTTTGCGATAGCGGGGCCGCCGTCTGTCTGGCTTTTGCTGTTGCGGTTTTTCCGTCAAACCGCCTGGTGTGTCAGGTCCCATCATAAAGAGCGGGTCCCCCTCGTGCTTGAACAATGCCTTGAATTCCAACGCCAACCCCAATTGAGCAGATTCATGTATCGATTAGGAAAACTGTGTCCTCAAATTCGCCCGGAAGCCGCTCCCGGTCAACTCTCACCACCTCTAATCACCGGCCCTCCCAGAGTGGCTGGTGATCTCCCCATGAATGCGGCCAAACGGCTTCGATGTTTTGGCCGTGTTCACTCGTTCGCCGCCGCGGAAGACCTCGATCAAAAGCTCCCCGGACGCGCCATCGCTTTTTTGGACGGTATACGTCAGCGGCGGCCGGCTGACCCGATATTTCATCGGAACGATTCCGCCGATCTCCTGCACGTAACCGTTCGCATCGAGCATGCCGGTGAATTTCATTCCAGCAGGTCCGGAGATCCGCAAATCAATCACCTCCGCTGCCTCTTTGGCTTTGATCCGTTCCGGCGTTTGGCACCCGGTTTGCCCCGCCAAAATTCCGCCCAGCAAAAGGGCGGCACAAAACGACCTGGTTAGTTTGTTCATGCTGTTCGAGACGCTCGTCTTGCAGTGCTGCTCCGGTCCGCGGCAATCACCCTCGTCAGTCAATGCCCTGCAATCGTTCGCACCTTACTGGCATGTTCGCTTCATTTAATCAAGCGCTACATTCGCGTTGCGCCCAGATTAGACCCTGAGCAGTATCTTTTCGTCATGGGCTCTCCCTTTAACCTACGAACCATGACTTCATCCGATGTTCCCACGGCGGATCAATTGCGCGCGGCCGCGGGATGGAACCAAACCCCCGCCGATTGGTTCCGTCTCCTCCGATGGCAGCCGAATGGTTGTTTCGTCGCTGAATTCCACAATGAGATCGTCGGCACAGTCACGACGACTGTTTACGCCGCGCAACTCGCCTGGATTGGAATGCTGCTCGTTCATCCCTCCGCCCGCCAGCGTGGCATCGGCCAAGCCCTCCTCGACCGGGCGCTGGCTTTTTTAAAAGCCCATACCGTCCCCTGCGTCAAACTCGATGCGACCCCGCAAGGCCAACGCCTCTATGAAAAACTTGGGTTTCGCGTCGAATGCGAATTAGCCAGGTGGGAAGCGTCGCCGCTCCAGCCGCTCGCCAGCGCGAATCCATCCAGCGCCATTCGCCCCTGGCAAAAGATCGATCTAGGTCCCGCCGCTGAAATCGACCGCGCTGCCTTCGGGATAGAACGTCCGGAGCACCTCGATGATTTGTCCGATCAAAGCACACGCCGTTTCACCGCCGCTGCCGCAGGCAAGACAGCCGGGTTTGGTTTCGGACGGCCGGGCGCGCGCGCGTTTTATTTCGGACCGATCTGCGCCGGCTCTCCGCAATTGGGCGAGCTGTTGATCGAAGCGCTGGCGCGGACGGCGCCCGCCGGTTTAGTTTTCTGGGACATTCCAGAACGCAACGAAAGGGCCTGCTCGATCGCCCAGCGGCTCGGGTTCATCCGACAACGCCCGTTCATCCGAATGGTTCTAGGGGAAAATCTCTTTCCGACGAAGCCGGCGCACATTTATGGAATCACCGATCCAGCGACGGGTTGATCCCTGCTCGATTTCGCTTAGGCCGAAATCATCCCGGTCTGGCGGGCGTAATTAAACAGCCCGCCCGCGTCCACAACCGGCCGGACATCCCCGAGCGGCTTGAAATGAAAAACTTTCCCCGTCGTTTGCACCGTCACTGTCGCCGTATCCAAATCAACCGAAACAACGTCTCCAGTTTTCAAAATCTCGCAGAGCCGGTCGGTGCATTCGCACGGATACAATTCGCCGGTCGCAACGCAGTTCCGGAAGAAAATCCGGGCGTAACTCTCCGCCACCACCACTTTGGCGCCCGCGGAGCCCATCGCGATTGGCGCGTGTTCGCGGGAACTGCCGCAGCCAAAATTCCGGCCGCCGATGACGATTGGATATTTCGAGTCGACTTTGCCTGCGTCAACAAAACGGGCCGGATAAAGCGAATCGGGCAAGCCACACAATGCGTAGCTGCCGAGTTTCTCGTATTCTTCCGGAATAGTTGGGACGAGCGTCAAATACTGCGCGGGAATAATCTGGTCAGTGTCGATGTTGTCCCTCACGACGTAAACTGGCCCGGTGAACACAGATTGCATGGGCCAGAATGTGGCGGTGTCCGGCCCTCATTTCAACCGGAAATTTGGCGCAATTTAATTCGAACTTTTGGCCGCCGATTGCAGCAACGTCTCCAGCGAATAGTCGGTGTCTCCCAATGAGAACAACCTCTGCGAAACTTCATTCAACGCCAGCCGCGCAGTCTGAAACTGCTCCGAGAGAGTGGTGAAAATCTGCCCGAGTTCATATTTCACAGCCAGCCGATGATCGCTCGCTGCCCTGAAGTTGGCCCGGCCCATCTCCTCGTAATATTTCACATCAGGAAAGCCGCGCGATTCCCAGCGAAACCGAACCCGCTCCAGGAAGACGCCGCAGAGGAAGAGTGAATGGTTCCCAATATGGGCGCGCAGATAAAAGCTCGTCCGATCATCCGCCGTTCGCAAAGCCGCCAGCATCTCGAAGAAGTATTCGAGCGGCTGCACCTGCCCCGGCACCATGCAGCGGCTCCGTTCGCTCCGGCTGAACTCGCACAGGATTTCGGCGACGTAATCCGCCACCGCGCGATCGTCAATGCCGGCGCGGCGCAGAACGTTCCGCACTAAAACATAAAAATAAAAATGGCCGGACACCCGCAAGCAACCGCTGTGCTCGAGCAGTGCGTGGTAAAGCGCTTCGTCATCCAAGATCAAATCGCGCGTTTCCTCTTCGGAAAGCAGCTTCTGGAGCGACTCGGCGTTTTCTTGTTTTTTTCCGAGCGTCGTGAAGATGAAGTCAATGTCCTCGGCGGTGAATTGGACGCGGCAATTCGGTTGGATCACTTTCATACGTTCATATCGTCAACGGCAGCCCTCCGCTTGATCCCGGCGCCCCGCCGCTCGCACCGGCTCTGTATATCTGCAAAGCAGGTCCAGTTCCATCTTCATTTCTTTTTTGGCCAAGAAAACCACCGGCGCGCTGACTGAACCTGCCTGAAACTTACCGGCGGCCATTCCTCGGGCAACCTGCTTCCTCCATTAAAAACTCATCGGGCTGATCCCCGGTTCTTCTGCCGCCGGAGATTTGCGCCGCAGCAGGTTTGAAAACGGAAAAAGAGAAATCAATCCGAGGTCGCTCTGAATTCCTGGGGAGCGCGTGCGCCCTGAGGAACGCGAAACCGGTCAATGCTCCTTCTGCTCAACTGCGTCAGCCTGCGCGAAGGAAAACACTTTTAAAATAAGCCCGCTCTTCGCGCGTCGCGGGAAAGTCCGGCGGCTGCGGAATGAACGCCAGCTCAGAAACGGTGCGCCCTGCCCGATCGACGGCCTGGCGTATCTCTTCCAAAAAAGCCTCGCTCGTTTGCTGCGCAGAATTCGACGCGGCGAGAATCACCCCATGCGGTTCGAGCAACGGCAACGCCGCGTGAATCAATTTGCCCAGGTCCTTTTCGACTTGAAACCGGCCGCTGCTCTTCGAACGCGAAAAGGTCGGCGGATCCAAGATGATCACGCCGAACCGCCGGCTCTTTTTCTGAAGGCGCTTCAGCCATTCGAAAACATCGCCAAAAATAAAATCATGCGCCGCCGGATCGAGCCCATTGGCGGCAAAATTTCGTTTGCCCCATTCCAAATGCTTTTTCGATAGATCCAAGCTCGTTGTGCGCGCCCCCGCTAGCGCGGCGCACACCGAAAAACCGCAAGTGTAAGAAAAGGTGTTGAGCACTTCGCACGTGCGCCGTTCCTGCCAGAACAAATCGAATCCCGGAGCGATGTAGCCCACCAGAAATCGCCGGCGGTTCTCGCGTTGATCAAAAAACAATCCGATCGAATAGCCCTCCTGAAAACTCAGCCCAAATCGAGCGCTGTTCTCCCGCACAAAGAATCCCTCCGGGGCCGGCTCACCGAACAAAAATTTCGGCGAAGCCTCGGGACCTTCTGCCAAACCGGGCAGCCGCTGCAGCAGCTTGTGATAAACAGCTCGCGAACCGAAGGCGCTCTGCCACTCACGCGCGGCTTGCACTTGGCCCGAGGACAGATTCTGCGCCGAGGCGATCAGCAGATAGTCGCCTAGTTTATCGGCGAAGATTCCTGGAAAGCCATCCCCGCCGCCGTGGCAGATCCGAAATGCAGTCGTCTCGCCCGGATCGATCAAAGCTTCGCGCAGAGCCAATCGCGGATCTTTTGCGAAATCCGGCGGCGCATAAAAAACCATTTGCTCGCTCGTGGCTGGGTGGCGGATCTGTAACTCGGCCGAGTGCAAAAACACCCGGGGAGCTGGCCTGCCTCCGTACAATTCGTCGCCGAGAATGGGAAACCCCAATTCCGCGGCGTGAACCCGAATTTGGTGCGTGCGGCCGGTTAACGGCTCGGCAGAGACTTCGGTTCGGCCCGCTGCGCTGTGGATCGTGGCAAACTGAGTGATCGCTCGCTCCCGCTCCGGCCCCGATGGCCGCGAAATGTGCCGATTTCCAGCCCGCGCGAGAAACGAGACATGGCGCAGAGAGGCGCCCGGCCCTGGGTCGGCCGTGAGAAACACATATTTTTTGCGAACGACTCTTCGGGTGAACTGTTCGGTCAAACTCCGGTTCGCCAGCGCGGATTTCGAAAACAGAATGACGCCGGAGGTTTCTTTATCCAGGCGATGGATGATCGCAAGGTTCGCCCAGCGGGGATGGCGATGCCGCAGCCATTCGTAAAGGCCGTGCGGCGCTAACGGGGCGGGCGCGTGCGTGCTGATCCCGGCCGGTTTATTGACAGCCAGCAAATGCTCATCCTCAAAGAGCACGCACGGCACGCCGCCGCCATCCGCAGGATAACTGCTCATCTGTTCACAGGGGTGCTCGAACAGGAAAATGAATCCTTTCTCCTGTGGATTAACAAGCGTGTCTTTTGATGTAACCGGTGAAAGCGCAGCGCGGAACCGTTCCTCTCTTGCTCTTGATCATATTCTTGCTCTTAATCGATGGATCAGGAGAAGGAGGAGCAAGATCAAGAGCATGAGCAAGAGTAGGTTCATTCTTCCAACGCGCGGTTGTAAAAACTATGGGATCTTCCCATGAACCGGAAAATAAAAAAGCCGTTCCGCATCGCACGGAACGGCATTTATTAGCCGACGCAAACTGACGCGTCAGGCCTCGAAAGATTTTCCGCAGCCGCAGGAATGACGAGCGTTTGGGTTGCTGATTTTAAATCCGCCGCCGGTCAAACTCTCCTCAAAATCAACCACGCTGCCGCGGAGATAACTTGCGCTGAAAGGATCCACCACCACAGGAACGCCATGATACTCTCCACTCCAGTCGTCGGCCCGTTTCTCGTCAAAGACCATCGAATACTTCATTCCAGAGCAGCCGCCGGTTTCGACGAAGAGGCGCAACCCTTTCGGTTCAGTCTCTTTCTCCAGCATCTGCTTGATCTGGCCAGCGGCCGTCTCGGTGAGGCGAACGACGCTTTCCTGTTCGGTGGCTTGTGTCATAAAAACCTATGGCAAGCTAGCAGCCCCTCGATCAAGTGTCAAACAACCCGCTCGCTTCGGATGCCCACTAAAATATCGCTTCGCCAGGGATCAAATTCCTCCTCCTAGTTTCGTCCTAGCTCCGCCGGCTTCAGCAATGGCGCCAGCTTTTTCTCCCAGGTCACCCGCATGGAAGGAACGATCGAAACTAACCTTTGATAAACCTTCACCGCTTCCGCATCTCGGTGAAGAGTCTGAGCGAGCCGGCAGGCGTCCAGACCCGCTTCCTTGACCCAAAAGGGATCTGGCTTTTCACCGGCTTCGGGACGCAGCCGGTTTCCGTAAATCACATTCAAGTAATTTTCCAGTGCTGCGCCGAGCGCGGCTTCCTGCTGGGTTGCCGGCATTAGCATCGCCAACTTTTCCAAGACACGGCCGAGCCCCACCTCCGCCTGGCTTCGGGTGGAAACATCAGCCTGGGGCGCGCTGAGCACCGCTCGATAATGGGTCACGGCATCATTCAAGAGCCGCGGATTCTGCGAAGCCAATTGAAACGCGCAGTCGCCCATGCGGCCCAGCGCGAGCGCGGCCAATCGGTTCGTCGGGTAAAGCCGGGCCATGCGGTCAAATGTCCGATAGGCCAGGCTGAAGTTCGTGAGCGAATTCTTTGAATCAGCGACCGGTTCGCTCAGGTACGTTTCTCCGAGCCAAAAATAGCCCTCCGGAATAATGGACGACGCGACCGGAGAACCGCCGTTCTTGGCCGACTCTTCGAGCTCGTCGATCAAGCTCGTCAAATAGCCCCGCGCATCGGTGTAGCTTTCGCGGCGCAAAGCTGCTTGCGCGGACATCAATCGCGCCTGATACGAGAGCAAGCTCGTTGACGAATTCGTCGCCAGCGGGAAGAGCCGCTGGTACGCCTCCTCGGCCTTTGGATAATTCGCTTTCCGGAAGAAAAAGTCGCCCACCCAATAGTGCGCCAAGGGGACGAGCGAACTGGCGGGATAGCGCGCGACGAAATTGGTGAACAGCCGAAAAGCGTTGGTGTCCTGGCCAGCGCGGTAGTTGGCCCAGGCGCGATCAAACTGCACTTGAGGGAGCGCGGGATCGTTCGTATAACGCCCCACCCAGCTGTCGTACTGGAGAATCGCGGCCGGCCAATTGTTTTCCTGAACGTAACTGCGGGCCAGCGCGCGTTCGGCTTGGGGCAACAACGGAGATTTTGGGAAGGTGCGAACCAACCGGTTCAGCAATTCGCGCCCCGCCGCAGGTTGACGCTCGCTCGTAAACGCCTCGCTCAGCACGAGCAAACAATTGTCCGCCAGATCGCCTCCGGGGAAATTCGTGAGCAAACGCTCCGCGGTGGCTTTCGCTGGCGTCAGCTGCCGAAGCTGAATTTGGCCGCGCATCACTTGATAGAGCGCTTGTTCGAAAATGCGTTCCTTGCCGAGAAATGGAAATTGCGCGTACTGATCGAGCAGCAGTTGGTAATTTTGGATCGCGCCCGGCACGTCGCCCAATTCAAATTGGCAATCGGCCAATTTGAAGCGCGCCACGGCCTGGCCTTCCGAGCGGGGCAAACGTTCCGTGGCGGTTTGAAACGCAGCCTTGGCTTGGGCCAGTTGCGCGGCGTTAGCCCAGCGCGCATTTTCCTCCCACGCGCACCAACCGCGGTCGAGCCAGGCTTTCCCGACAAAGGAGCTGTTGGTGAAGGTGAGAATCACGAGATCGAAATTGGTCCGGGCTGTGGCCAAAAGATTCGTCAACACAGAGTCAGGCGCAGCTGCCGCATTGGTCGGAGCGGCCAAAGAATAAAACTCTTTCAGATGCAGTTCGCCGAGCGTGAGAGCCAGCAGATCGCGGGCAGAGTCCTCCGGATTGAGCGCCATGAAAGCGCGCAGGCGCTGGATGGCGTTGGTCGTTTGATTCAGCCCGACGCTGAGCTCGACCAGCTTGAGCACTGCTTTCCGCTTTTCATCGAGTGGCGCTCCGCGGAGCTCTGTGATTTTGTCGTAGGTTTGAAAAGCGGATTGGGGCTGGGTGGCTTCTTGAATTTCGCCCATCAATCGAAGCGACTGAACTTGAAGGAGCGGTTCACCGGCCGCGGACGCCACGTCGAAGAGCTTCGCGGTGCGGGCCAGCGCATCTGCCGGGCGCCGGTCCAGGAGTTCCGTCCGCGCCAGAAGATACTGCCGTTTCCACTCGAACTCCGCGCCCGGATTGCTGTTGCCCAACTGTTGCAATGCTTCTTCGGCCGCGCGGTATTCGCGCTGTGTGTTGAAAGCCTCCGCCAGCAAAAGATATCCCTGCGCCACCAAGGTTAAATTCGTGTTGCCGGGAATAGCCTTCTGAAAATTGGTCGAGGGATCCTTCAACAGGGTGATGGTCCGAGTAAAATCGCCGGCCTTGAACTTGGCGTAAGCCTGCCCATACGCCGCATTCAACCGAAAGGCCGATTGCGGAAAATCCTGCAAGAAACGCTCATATTCGAGCGCAGAGGCGTTGAACTCCCCCTGCTCGGTCAATGCGTCCGCGATGAGCAAACGGTACGGTTCGATCCACCTTCCCGCCAGCGGCAGCTTGCTCCGGAGCAGGCTGATCACCCGGTCGTACTGTCTCAGATGAAAGCGGGCGCGGGCCTGGAGCAGCACGGCTTCGGGAACACGTTCGGAAATCGGAAAATCCACAATGAACTCGCCGAATTCGCGGTCGGCCCGCTGGTGCCAGCCATCCTGGAAGGCCTTCAACGCCGCGGCGAAACGTTGGTCGATCGTCCGGCTCGGCGCTTCGGCCGGGCGAATTGGAAAATGGCTGAAGGCGAGCAGCAGCAGCCAGAGAAGGGCGACGCGGCAAGTTGAACGTGGGATTCCAATCATCGGCGCAAAAGCTTTCTTAAGTAGCGACCAGTATGGCTCCCTGGGCATTCTGCTATTTGCTCGGGCGTGCCCGCTGCCAGAATTCGCCCGCCCGCGCCGCCGCCTTCCGGTCCCAAATCGATAATCCAATCAGCGGTTTTGATCACGTCAAGGTTATGTTCGATCACCAGCAAAGTATTTCCAGGGGCGCGCAATTTAAACAGCACTTCGAGCAGCTTGGCGACATCATGAAAGTGCAACCCAGTGGTTGGCTCATCCAAAATGTAAAGGGTGCGGCCGGTCGATTTGCGCGAGAGTTCGGCCGCCAATTTGATTCGTTGGGCCTCGCCTCCGCTCAGCGTGGTGGCAGATTGGCCCAGCCCGATATAACCCAGCCCCACTTCCGCGAGCGTCAAACACGGATCGAAGATCTGCGGAATGGCGCGGAAAAAATTCACGGCTTCGTCGACGGTCATGGCCAGAACGTCAGCAATGTTCATCCCTTTGTAAGTGATCTCGAGCGTTTCTCGATTGTACCGCCGCCCATTGCAGGCCTCGCACGTCACATACACCGGCGGCAGAAAGTGCATTTCGATTTTGATCAGCCCGTCGCCCTGGCACTTTTCGCAGCGCCCGCCTTTGACATTAAAACTAAACCGGCTGGCGGAATAGCCTCGAATCCGAGCGGCGGGCAACCGCGCGAACAGATCGCGAATGTGATTGAACATCCCGGTGTAGGTGGCCGGATTGCTCCGCGGCGTCCGTCCGATCGGCGTCTGGTCGATCACCACCGCTTTGTCGAGATTTTCTGCGCCTAAAATCGTCTTGTGCGCCCCTGGTTTTTCTTTGGATCCGTACCATTGGCGGAAAAGGGCGCGCCTCAAAATATCGTCGACTAAAGTGCTCTTGCCCGACCCGCTCACCCCGGTCACGCAAGTCAATGTCCCGAGCGGAATGCGCACGTCCAAATTTTTCAGGTTGTTTTCGCTGGCGCCGAGAATTTCGATCCAGCCTCTGGCCGTCGAGGGCGCGAACCGCTTTTTCGGCACTGGGACTGTCAGTTCGCCGCTCAAATATTTTCCTGTGAGCGAATGGGAATTCCCCATCACCTCAGCGAGTGTCCCCGCCGCCACGACTTCGCCTCCGCGCACGCCGGCCCCTGGCCCAAGATCGATCACGTGGTCGGCGCGGCGGATGGTGTCTTCATCGTGTTCGACCACCAGCACCGAGTTTCCCAAATCGCGCAGGCCTTCCAACGTTTCGAGCAACCGATCGTTGTCGCGTTGGTGCAGGCCGATGCTCGGCTCGTCCAGAATGTAAAGCACCCCCACCAGCCCGGCCCCAATCTGCGTCGCCAGGCGGATCCGTTGCGCTTCCCCGCCGCTCAGCGTCCCGCTCTCACGATCCAGCGTCAGATAGCCGAGCCCGACATTTTTCAAAAAGCCCAGCCGCGCGCAGATCTCGCGGATGAGCTCGCCGGCCACCTTCTCTTGAAAGGGGGAAAGCTGGAGCCCGGAAAAGAACGCGTGCGCCTCGTCGATGGAAAGCGAGCAGACGTCCATGATCGATAGGCCAGGGATGAGCGGCGGGCCGTTCTTTTTCGCCTGCCGGCCCCCCGGGCCGCGATTCGAGGAGAACCGGGCTGCGTCCGCAAACTCGCCGATCGTCGCCGACAGCACTTCGGGTTTGAGCCGTTTCCCGCCGCAGCCGTCACACGACTCGGGGCTCATGAAATTCTTCAACCGGTTTTTCGTGGATTCGCTTTGGCTCTCCTGCAACAGGCGCTCAAGATTCGGAACGACGCCTTCGAACGGGCGTTTGGTTTTCGACAATTCACCGCCCCGCCAAAAGCTGAATTCGATTTCGGTTTTTCCAGAGCCGCGCATCAAGGCGCTTTTGAGTGGTTCGGAAAGTTTTTCGTAAGGCGTCTCGACGCTCTCGCCAAAGTGTTTCGCGACGCTGCGCAACAGGGCTTTGTAATAAACCACCATTCGTTTGCCGCCCCGCCGCCACGGATAAATTGCGCCGTCTTCGAGAGACTTTTTCGGGTCGGGCACAATCAGCGCTTTATCAAAGACAAGCTTTTGGCCTAGCCCGTGACAAACAGGGCAAGCGCCGAACGGGGAATTGAACGAAAAATGTTTTGGCGTGAGCGGGTCGTAACTCAAGCCAGTGGCCGGGCTGAACATTCGGTTCGAAAAGACGCTCTCGATCCATGGCCCATCCGGTTCCGCGCCCGGCGGCTGGTGCAGCACGAGCACGCTTCCCTCGCCCCACTTGAGCGCGGTTTCAACCGAATCGCTCAGCCGGGTGCGGATCTTTTCGTCCAGGATCAAACGATCCACCACGACCTCGATGGTGTGAGATTGTTTCGGATCGAGCTTTATTCGCGTGTTCGGCGCCAATTCAATCAACTCCTCGTCAATCCGCGCGCGAACGAATCCCTCGCGCGCCAGTCGTTCGATCACATCGCGAAATTCGCCTTTGGCTTGGCGCACGACCGGAGCGAGCAACATCAGCCGCGACCGCGCGGGCAAAGCGAGGATTTGATCGATAATGTCGCTGGTGGTTTGCCGAGAAATCGGATGGCCGGAAATCGGGCAGTGCGCCTGGCCCACATTCGCGAACAACAAACGAAGGTAATCGTAAATCTCGGTGGTGGTCGCGATGATCGATCGCGGGTTCGTGCCCGAACTCCGCTGTTCGATGGCAATAGCCGGAGAAAGCCCCTCGATAAAATCAACGTCGGGCTTCTGCATCTGATCGAGGAATTGGCGGGCGTAGGCCGAAAGCGATTCCACGTATTTGCGCTGGCCTTCCGCATAGATCGTGTCGAACGCGAGGGAGGATTTGCCAGAACCGCTCAAGCCGGTGATGACCACCAGCTTGTCGCGCGGGATGCTCAGCGAAATGTTCTTTAAATTGTGCTGCCGCGCGCCGCCGATCTTGATGAAATCCTTCGCCATACTTCCGAATTCTGGAAAAACTTAATCGGCTAATCTAAACGAGGGGCGGGCCAAAGCAAAGGGGATCTTGGAATGTTCTCACGCGCAATCGAACTTTGAACTTCCCCTCTCCTCGCGCACTGGATTGCGCCCCTCAAATTGCGCGGAGAGAGGGCAAGGGTGAAGGGATTAGGTTGATAAAAAGTCCGTGGTTTAGCAAAAAACGCAACGGGACCGAGAAGCCAAGAACGCTGCTCCCACCCATGCCAAACTGTGACGCACGTGCATCCGGATTTGGTCTCCCAAAAAATGACGCCGCAGCATCAGGATTTTGGTTTGCCAAATCTGGATGCACCTGCGCCTGGATTTGGCAGCGGCCAGTTTGCGCGGTCCATCGAAACGTTCGCGGGTTGCAACCACCCATCGGAACCATGCACTTGGGTGCGGCGGACAAGCTGTCCGCGCTCCTGAATGCACCGGTTACCCTGAAAATAGCCCCGCAAACAAGAATGTCTGGGCTACGGCACGCGCACGCGATAGAAGCGCTGGCCCGAGGTGGCAGAACGGTCGTTGATCGTCACGTCCGAACTTGCGGCAGTCACGTTCGTCAGCGTCGTCCACTGAACCACAGGAACCAGGTTCGTCGTGAACTCGAGGCTGTACGTTTGACCGGCCACTGCGTTCGTCCACGAGATTTGCAAATTTCCGGCGGACACAAATACCGGCGCACGCAACACAATTCCGGACGGCGGATTGTTCGTGCCGGGCGCAGAGCTCGCCTCTTCCAGTGCAATGCGGAAAAACCGGTATGGCGTCGGGAACTTGATACAGACGGTTTCGTTCGTTGCAGATGCTTGGAGCGTTCCCGTCACGTTGGTCCAGCCCAAATCGGTAATATTGGTTTTCGCGTCCAGATGATATTTCTGGCCCAGCTGAGCCGACCATGTGAAACAGACGTTCGTAGACGAGACCGCCACTCTTGGATTGATCACCACTGGCGCATTCGTCGATGGCGGATTATTGGTGGTCGGCGGCGTGTTCGTGCCGGCGGACTCGACCTTGACGCGGAAGAAATGATACGGCGTCGGCAGATCGACGCAGAAGCTCTGGTTTGTTCCAGACGCTGTGAGCGTGCCGGTCAGGTTCGTCCAAATCACATCTTGAATGTTCGTCTTGGCTTCCAAGTGATATTTCCCGCCGGGCTGTGACGACCATGTGAAGCAGATATTCGTCGCCGTGATTAACAGACTTGGGTCGATCACCACTGGCGCGTTTGTGACCGGCGGAACATTGGTCAAGCCGAGGTCAACCCGGATTCGGAAAAAGTGGTACGGAGTCGGCCGTTGCACACAGTAAGCCGCATTCGTTCCCGAGGCGATGAGCGAATCCAATTGCTGCCAGAGCAAATCGAGCAGGTTCGTCTTGGCATCGATGAAATAAGTCGTGCCTGGAATTGAATTCCACAGCAGGCAAACGTTCTCGTCAGTGATGATCACCTCCGGATTAATGATCTGCACATTGTTGGTCGGAGGCGGCAAGCTGCGGTCGACGCGGATCTGGAAAAACCGGTATGGCGTCGGCCGGTCGATGCAGAAGTTCAATATCGGCGAGTTGGTTGTCACCAGCGGTCCAGCCAGCGTATCCCAGGGTGCGGCGACCAAATTCGTCCGGGCTTCAACAAAATAACTCACGCCCGGTTCAGCATCCCAATCCAAACAGATATTCGTGTCCGTGATCGTGATCCGCGGATTGATAATCTCATTGGTGGTTGGGACGCGGCCACCGGTCTCAGTGGCCCGGATGGTATACGGAACGAGATTGGTGCTGTTGTTCCAGACGCTGATGTACCAATCGCCCGGAGTGAGAACGGGAGTTGTATTCGTTGACACGACGATGACCTCGTTCGTGTCGCCCGCTTGATCACTTTTGAAATCGTAGAGCAACTGGTCGGGCACGGGCAGCCCCTTCTTCACGACCATGCCGAGATCGCCGCCTTGCGGGATCAACTCGAACTTCACCGATGATGCATTCGTTGAAACCGTGAAAACGTAGTAATCGTAAAAATCGGCCAGCGGCGGAATGGCATTCGTGTAGGGAACGTCGTCCACGAGCCGAATAACCGGACGCACCCCGCAGGTGCCGCCAATCAGATCGAGCCGCAGATCGTAATTGTTCGTCTCGGCCAGCAGAAGGTTATGGACGGCGAGGAACAACCGCTTTCCAGCTCGCAACGGCGCTTGCAACGGCAGATTGGTTCGCAGAAATAAATCCGCGAATCCCTGATCACCGACAGAGAAAATGTTTTGAAGCGGAACGTAATCATCGGTCGCAGTCCCGGTTGGGAGGCCGCTGCGGTCAGCCAACAGTTGCAATCGTCCGGACGGGCCGGTTAGGAGCACCGAGGCCGCGCGTGCATCATCACAAACATCGACGATGAAATAGTTGGTTTGGCTGTTGGTGAGGACGCCGGAGTAAGCTAATCCGTTCGTCAACGTGATGGCTGGCGGGACCGGCGGGGCAAAATCAATTGCGAGCTCCCACGCCACCAAAACGGCGTTGGTGTTGTCGGGCCCGGCACGCGTGTCAGCGATTTCCAATTTCCATTCTCCCATCATCCGCTGCCCTCGCAAAAGCGTGAGCGATTCTTCCGGGAGCACATACGCATGGGTTGAGGGCGTGAACGGCATGACCTCGACAGAATCGAGGAATGGACCAGCTCCGTTGGTCGAACCGAACTGGAGGGCGCTGCTGGAACTGCTCGCGCGAAAGACGAACGATGTGCTTTGCCAACCGAAAGCTGCCACGGGAACGGTTAAGGCCAGATTGCCTCCGGCGAACACCTGAAGTGCCTGCGACGTGCCGGATGCGCCTGCTGGGTTTCGTTGGTAAGCAAAGCTGACGATGTAATCCCCGGCGGGGGTGGAGATGTTAGTCGAAATCGTGGCCGCGGCCAGTTGCGAATCGAGTTCTAGATATTTTTGCCCGGACGCTGCCGCAATGCCCAAAGCATCATCCGCGTCATGGACGATCGCTTGTCCGGAAGTCACCTGCCAGCCGGAAACAGTTGTGCCGGCCGCGTAAATTCCATTGGTCGCATACTCGAATCCATCCGCCAGCACATCCGAGTTGGTCAACCCGCCGACGACCAACGTGTTGGTGTATGGGACGCCGGCGAATTTGATCGGCGCCAAATTGCGAAAACGATTCGTCTGGTCGGTGAAGGTCGTATAAATCGTATTGGTTCCAGTGCCTGTGCCGTAAACATTCGCGTTTGTCCCTCCACGATTTTCCGCGAGCAGAATGCTGGTTCCCTGAGGACTCACTAAGCGCAATGCCAAGTCACCGGCGCGCGGATGATCGATGCGCACGCCGACATTCACGTCCACGATTTCGCGATCGGCCCGTACTTCGAACATGCTGTTCGTCACCGCGTCGTCGAGCAGCGGAACGCTATTGGTCGAGGTGAGCACGAGTTTGTGGTCCGTGGCCAATCCAAACTCCATCAACACTTGCAGGTGGAAGTTCACTGGATTGGCAGTGTCGGGATTGAACAGGCAAATGAAATAGCGACCGGGCTGGAGCGGCGGGTTGTCACCAAGGCCGAGCGAAATGTCACCGCCAGGTGGAACGATGAGCGCGGCTTTGTCGACGTCGTTTGTGCCATCCGGGATCTGTCCGCGTTTCATCAGGACCTGGAGCGCTCCGGTCACGCGGGTCAAACGGATGGTGAGATTCGTTGCTTCCGCGGGAACATCCAGGAAATAACAGAGCTGTTCGCCGGGGAGAACTGTCCCGTCGATCCCATTGGGCCCAACTAGACTGAGATCACCGCCACGCAATGGATCAACGCGAATGGTCAGATTCTGCACCAACCCAGTTTGTGAAGGCGAATTGTCGACCATCGTCAGAATCCAAACGCCGCTCCCTTCCAACCCTTGGAAATTCTTCAAGCTGCCAGGGCCATCGGTCGGCTGGCTGAAGGCGGCGGGTGAGAAATTGCTATCGTCGTAAACAAACGTGTCGGTCCCGGTGCCGTTGCCCAACGAATGATTGTTCAGCACGACGAACTCGCCTTCGTGACTGAGGTTGCCGATTAAATCGCCGAGGTTCTGATGGGCAATGGTGTTCGTGACAACCACCTTTTGCACCGTGACCGGAGCGACACCGACCGCAAAAATCTGGACGGCCCCAGGCAATTGCGGAGTGCCGTCCGGAATCGCCGCATTAATGGGAAACCCTTGCAGAACGCGTGACCCGTTTTCATTTCGGTCGAATGGTTCATTCGTCGAAAGCGCGATCAATCCGAATTCGCCACCCTGCTGGTCTTCCGCTTTGACTCCGATGTAATAAGTCTGGCCAATCGCGGCGTTGGCGAACACGACCGATTCCGTCCCGCCGCGCTTCAGCGATTTGCGCGATTCGGCAATGGCGACCGGATTTAAATTGGTCAAGCTAGGATCGTTGGAAACATAAAGATCGAGATCGGCATCGACATTGCGCGGCCGTGACAAGTTTGGCGGGCTGAAGAGGACAAACGCGACGTTGGTTCCGTTGGTCATTCCCGTGGGCGCATTCGTATCAAAAACATTCGTGAAGACGTAAAAGCGCCATTGGTTGGTGAACCCCGGCGCGGGGAGCAGCGAAGGCTCGGCGCCTACCCTTTCGTGCAACAGCGGGACGCCGTTGGTCATCCCAAGCGCCGGCGGATTCGGGAGCGGTGGGTCGATCTTCATGTCCGCAACCGTCAGGGCGTTGGTCAAACTGGTGTTGGCCGACGAAACCACCAGCGCGAAGTCCTGAACGATGTCATCCGGATTCTGCGTCACTTTGAAATAGTTTTGGACCGAGTTGACGTTCACGCGGCGGCCAACGACTTGCACCACGAGGTTCGAGGACGGCTCGCGAATGAACACGTTTTCGACATTGTTGACGATGTCGCGGATCTGGGAACCGTCCGTTCCTTCCGGGGTCGGATCGTTAAAATCGCTGCTGGCAGGGATATTGTTTCCGTAAAAGACCTCGTGGGTCACGACGTTCGAAACCATCAGATCGAGGTCGTTCACCAACTTGAGCGCGGCGCTGGGATTCCCCGGCGGGTCAGTCCACACCAGCGTCACACGGAGCGGAAAAAGCTGCGCTTCATCCGAAAGGCTGACATTCCAGGAACGGCTTTGGCCGGTGGAAAGCGCGTTGGTTGGGTTCTGATCGAAAAAGCGGATTGGCCAGGTGGCTTCGTCAGGGTTGAGCAATTGCTGCGGAATGCTGTTGCTCAAGTTGACCAAGCCCCAGCCTTGGAGGTTGATCGTGTTTTGAACTTGGAAATCGTAGTTGGGACTGGCGGATCGCGCGCCGTTAATCAGCAGCGCTTTCATCAGCGCCGGGCTGTTCGTGCGCCGGCGTGGCGCGTCCAGCCGTTGCTCGAAGAACTCCTGCATCAAGGCCAGCACGCCCGAAACTGCCGGCGCCGCCATGCTCGTGCCGCTGTCGAACACAAACACCGGCGCGAGCTCCTTGTTCAGCTCAACTAGCAAATCATTGACCTCGGGCGGTTCCAGCGGGTTCTGCGTGAAAAATTGTGATTTCGATGAGATCACGAATGTCCCCGGCGCGACCACGTCCGGCTTGAAGCGCCCGAACTGGCCTTCCGTTCCGATGCCGACGTTGCCGCGGCTCGAGAACGCCGCGACTTGCGACGGATCATCGGTCGAACCGAGGAACGGCTGGTTCGTCGTGTAGGTCCCATCCGGCTGCGGATCCTTGACGAGAATGCCATTCGTGTCGGTGAGATACGCGTTCGTTAAACCTCGGAAATTTTCGAGCGCCCCGACCGTGATGACGTTTTTGGCGGTGGCCGGAGAAAGGATGCTGTTGGGATCGCCGTTCAATCCGTTTTCGCCACCGACACCCGAATTTCCCGCGGCGAAGACGTAAGCGATCGGCTGGTAACCCGGTTCATCCGGAAGCGCGTCACGAACAGCCGCATCGAAACGCGCCGCGGCCGAGTCGTAATCGTTGTCGTTGCGGTAAGCCCAACTGTTGTTGGAAATCAGCGTCAAACCGGTGCGCTTGAACACGACTTCATTCGTGCGGGCGGCAACTTCCTGCACGAATGAGTCCGCCACCGGCGCGGACACTTCCGGAGAGGACGAGAACTGCAGCACGAATGCTTTCGCCGCGGGCGCAATGCCGCGCAAGCTTTCATCTGGAGTTCCGCCAGGCACATTGGCGAGCGACCGCGAATCGTCTCCGAGCAAAATTCCCAACACATGCGTGCCATGGCCGGGATAATCGTTGTACTCGAGCGGATCGGCCACGAAGACACGGCCCGCCAGGATCGGATTATTTGGATCGACGCCGGAATCATTCACGTTCACGACGACATTGCTCCCGGTCAGTCCCAGGTATGAACCGTTTGTCGTGGTGTCGCTCGAGACACCCAAGGCGACCCGTTGCAGCGCATCGAGCATTTCGCGCGAATGGAATTTCTCGATCTCCTGGACAACGCCGAGACGAGCCAGAGCAGGCAAACTGTCCGACTGCGGCGCGACGATTAATTGGGGACCGAATGGCGTTCGGTCGTTCTGCACGACGCGTCCGCCCAATTGCGCCACCGCATTGCGGCCGGCGGTTTCCTCGCCCGGGAAGAGCGTGACACGCAGCCAATCTTCGGGCGGCAGCGGCTTCTCAGCGATGGCCAGGGCAAGCAAACTTGAATCGAGCTTAAAGTAAGGCTGGTACGGCAGCACCGTTTGGATCTGCGGCGAAGCGGCGAGGAGATCGGCGCCTTGTTTTTTGATCCGCACGAGAAACGCGTTGTTCGGGATGTACGAAACAATCTCGGCGCCAGCCTGCCGAAGTTGCTTCCGGAAAGATTTTGTGGCGGGACCTCGCGCTTGCACGATGTAACTGCCTGGATCGTTTTCGGCGCGCAAATGGGCCGGGATCGCAAGGTCAGTCGAATCGCTCGTGTCGATGAAAGCGTTGCGGAGGAGAATGGCGGATTCGGTGCGGGCCAGGCGCTCGATGTTCGAGGTTGTGTTGCGCAACCGAAGTGGCGCGGCGGGATCGGCGCGAACGAGAGGATTGGCGTTTCCGGAAAAGGTGGTTGAGCCGGCGGTGTTGTTCGATAGTGCGGCGACGGCTGGGCCCTGCCCTGGAATGGTGAGGAGACTTTTTTCCTGCGACAGAAATGGCAACGCGGATGTCACACCCGCGGCTTGGTTCGTGGTCGGGTGGGTCTTTTCGTAACCGCGGCGCTGCTCCTCGATTTTTTGGTTGCCGAGCCGCCAGAAGAAGATCGACCCCACAAAGAACAGCAGCCCCAGCAGAAACCATGTTCGGCTTTGAAAACGCATACCTAATAACTGGATCGATTCCTTTCCTCGGTTTGAGGCGAAAACCGGAATTTAGCACAAAACGGTAAATCGGCCATGGCCGAGTCGCAGCCGTGCCGTGTCGCGACAATCTTGGAAAACGCGGTTGGCCCCACGAAGTGGTTTTTTTCTTTAATCCGCGGTCGCTTCGAATGAGCGGGATTTGTGTTCTCTTGCGGCAAAAATTTGCGCCGGAAGACGAAAGATTTCAGCATAACAGTGCGAACGACTCGAAAAGAGAACGCGTTGAGGAAAAAGGAGACAAGACAATTAGTGCGCTCATTGCAGGGGCAGAACTTTATAGCTTTCCACCACGCTGCGCCATTGGTTAGTGGAATTCAGGACCGGTTCAATTCGGAGGACGACCTTGCTCACGGATTCCGCGGTGATTTGGTAATTCGTGCAGAGGTTATAATAATTACCCGAAGTCGTGACCGATCGGTCAGCCGGACGCAAGGATTGGCCGAATGCATAAATCACGATGCGGGTTTCGTCGGGCTTTAGCAGGGAAAGAATTTGTTGCGGGATCCGCTCGATCGCGACATCGGTCATGCCGTCGGGCTGCTGCTCTACGTTCTTCAAGAAAGGAGAGAGCACAGTCAATTCGGGCGTGGCCAAAATATCGCCCATGTGTTCGAAACCGCCTCGAGGCATCGCTGCGCGGGTGCGGATGATCCCGTCCACGATTGCTGAAACCTGCGGAGTTTGCGGGCTGGGCGGCTCGATGAACATCGACGCGAATCTAGGTTTGGTCCGGGCGGAAAGCGCTGTGTCAGGCGCATTCGTGAGAACAGGCACGCCGCTCAACACAGCCGACCACGCCGCGAGATTTGTTTGGTTCACCGACAACAAACCGCGCGCGGAAGAGTCGTCCGTCGCGACGGTGAACAGGTCCATCAATTTCCAGTCGTTGGTCGGGTGCGTGCCGAGCGATCCGGCCCAATTGAGCCAGGCTCGCAGATGCTGCACCTCCGAACCCGGGCGGGGTAGGTAGAGCGCTTTCAAATAGACCGTTTGCCACGGAGTGCCCCGGTGAATGCGGCCGAGCAGCCCAAGATTCGCCAGCTTGTTCGTCGGGAACTGCCAATCGTCGGACGTTCGGATGGCTGAATCTTTGAACCGAAAATTGGTCGTGGAATCGGTCGCTGGATCCCGCGTTGGCGGCGCTGATTTCAATGGGTTTCCACCCCAGGGGCGGTACCGCACGTTCAAAGCGCCGATATTCCAGTTTGGCTGGAGGTTTTCCGCACTCGACAGGACCGGATCGGTGAGATCAGCAACCGTGTAATGCACGAGGGGATCGTTTGCTTGCCACGAAACGGTTTGATTCAGGAGTTTCGTCGGTGTGAACGGGGCTTCCATCACGAGCGAGGCTGGCGGAGGGCGATCGTCAAGCTGCGGATTCAGCGGGCGCAATCCCATAAAAATCCGGAACGCATCGATCGCGCGAAGTTTGTCCTGGCCCGAAACCGCGTTGCCGCTCCAGCTGCGCCATTGCCCTTCGCCAGTGACAGGGTTCCCCAGTGATGCGCCAATCTGATTAGTGACACCAACGGTCGGAACGTTGTTGCCGGTCCCGCCGCCAACCTTTTGCGGAATCCAAAAATCACCCGGGCTCAAAATGCCGCCCGTTGTGCCGCCGCCAATCTGGTTTCCGACCGAGGCTTTTTGTCCGATGAGCTGCGCGGTGACATCGAGAACTGTGACGAGCGGTTGCAGGTTGACGAAATCGACGACTCGCGGCGGGGTGACACTTTTGTCCACGAGGGCGTATTGCACCTGATTGGTCATCGCAACCACCCAATAGGGCATGTAAAAACTGGCTTCAAAACTGTTCGAGCTTGCGGTGAAAAAGTAGGGCGCCACCGGGTGATATGAAACCTGCGGCAAAAAAGTGTAAACGTTGGTGAAAGCCCGGAACGAATCGCGAGTCAGGCGACTGGACCAAAGATTCGTGTCGAGAATGTGCGATATGACATGATTCGTCCCGCCCAGCAATGGGCTCAGATAATACGGCCGGCCAGGCGCGAGGTTCGTATCGTAAATTCCCATCGAAAATCGATCGGAGATCCGCAATTCCAAGGCATGCCGGAAATCCTGCGTGTACGAATTCCAACCTTCGAATCCAAACGCATTGGAAATGCCGATCACATACATTTGGTTGGTCAGAGAGGGCTTGGCGTTGAGGGCGAGCTTGCGGACCTGGAGCTTGCGTCCGACGGACACGGAAGTATCCATCGCGAACTCGTTGAAATTCGGAAAACCCTTTTTCGCGCCGACCACCCAGGGAACCCCGTAAACATTCACATTCGGAAGCGGGCCGACTGCGGCAGCAGCGAAAAGGTCTTCCGGCCTGAACCACGGATTGGCCAACTGATTGGTCCCGGCGACTTCGACATAGCCCGAGACGATGAGATTGGTCGCCGTTTTGTAAAAGATCGGGCGGAACACCGACGGAAAATCAAACGGGGCCACGCGCGATGCCAAGGCGCGATTCGTGGTCGAATCGATGATATTCGCGGCCAATTGCACGAGCCGGTGCAGCGCGGGTGAATACTCGTTGTTGGTCGTGTAGAACGGCAAGTTCAGCGACGGCGCGTGATAAATTTGAATGTTCGTGGCGCAAAATTCATTGCGCACGGCAAATTCGCCGAGCAGGAAATTCGTCGAGAACCGCTTGTTCAGGTTCGTGATCTGCAAGGCCAAGCTGCCGCGGATCATATAATCCGCCGCCTTCATGAAGAAATTCGTGAGCAAGTCCGGCCGCGTCGGGTCTGTCCAGGCCAGAAAGTTCGTCTGGCCGTTCTTCGTCCCGTTCCAATAATTCAGGTTCAGTCGATTGGTCGGCGCGGTCAGGAAATTGGGCTGCACGAGCCGGACGGTGTCCGCCGGCGCAGAATCGGTCCCGAGCTGGCTGAGCAAACGGTAATAGGTGTAATTATCGTAAGCGCCGGCTGTCGGCGGCAAATTGGTCAGATGATTTAGGAAGAACGCAGAGGTCTTGAGCGGATCGAATAATTCCTGGGAATCGGAATAGCCTTGAAGCGTTTCGCTGCCAGGCCAAGGGAGGTTGGACGCAAGCTGGACCGTCTGAGGAGCTTGGACTTGCTCCGGTTGCAGGAGGGGCGGTCCGACCGTGTAACGATCAATGCCATCCTTCGCGAAAGCCCATTGCACGCGTGGGCCGAGCCCGAACAATGTCGCCGCGGAATCGAGCGGTGTCCCGCGATACCGCAGGAACGCTTGGGCATCGTCGAACGCGAGGCCAAAGCTCTGTGCGGCGTCAGCTCGATAATTGTAGGTCCTCCACACATTCGTATTCAGGCCAGCCAAGAAACCAGCGAGATTAATCTCCCACGGACCAACCCCTTGGTTGCGAAGGTACCCCTTGAACGCAAGATCTCCGGGCGCTTTGGCGTTGTTATAAAGCGTGTTTACGTCGAGGCTTTTTCCGGCCGGCAAAACCAAATAGGCGTAACGGCCGATGAAATAATTGCTCTCACCGTGCGGTTGGTCCGGGTGCGCCAGCACGCCAATCCACTCCGGGTCGCCGTTGTAGTAATTCGTGGCAAACCGGCTGGCGAATTGGCTGCTCGCCCGTTCGCGGCGGTAACCGGTCGGGTCGTACCGGCCGTTGCGATTAAAATCCAAATAAAAACGGAACTCGGGCGGGAATCGCGCATCGCGATTCGTTGTCACAAAAACCGGCGGCCGCGGGTCGAACCATAGGTTCGCCATGTTGGCCAGAGCATCGTTCCCCGTCACCGGCGTTCCGTTGGGATAATAATAATTCACATTCATCACCCCGTTCGAGCCCCTGAGAAATCCGGCCGGGTTGGTGAAATTCGTGGAAACGAAGAAGTCGTAATTGTACGGATTGGTCGTCGCAAACATTCGCGAGATCACCTCCGCTTGAGCGCGCGCGGCGGCTGCGTCGGCCATCAATTTGGCGCTGGTCAAATCGACCGTCAGGGTGACAGAGGCTTTTTCGTGGCGGCTAATGGCCAGGAAAACGACCGCCATCAGCGTCACCACCGAGAGCATGATGAGGGTGACGACGAGCGCGATTCCGCGTTGTGAGTTTGATTTCATTGCACGGAGGTGCGAACCGGAATCCGTTCGCGAAAATAATGGACTTTAGGCGCTTGTTTCCGGAGAAACTCGACCGCGAGCTGGGCCGGTCCTTCGCGCATGGCCTTGTACTGTTGAAGTGCTTGGGGTTCGAGGATGCCTAATTCCAAATCGATAAATGCAGGCACGGCGTTGCTGGTGAAAGCGAGTCGAGTTTGATTCGGAATATTTTCCCCCTGGAGCACGAGGTTCGGCGGATTGGGCGCCCCGGGCGCAGTCGAAGCATTGCTGAACACCGGGCGGCCCGATCGCACGATCTTCAAGCCCTGCGGCATATTCGTCGTCTCGATCCCCAAGCGCCGGCCGTCAGCATCGAACGCGGCAATCCGGAAATGAACGACGCCGTCCAACACGCGCGCCCAATTGGTCGAGATAATATTTGTGGCGAGAGGAATAGGTTCGAGAAAAAAACGGTTGAGCAGATTCTCGCTGCGCAACCCGCGCTTGGTCGTGCCGACGGAAAAGCGGTAAAGGCTCCCAACGCCTAAATTCGCCCCGACCACGCGATAACCTGTCCCGAGCCAATGATTGGTCACTTGACTCAAGAAAAAAACTTCCTGAAGGACGTTGGTGGCGAATGGTGTTTTGTTGTCGTTCTCGAGCAGCACTTGGAGCGGCAGCGTCGGTGGCTGCAGCACCGGCGGAATAGCCGCATATAAATTGGTCTGCCAGAAATTCGCCGGAGCGATCTGTTCGAGTTCGCGCGCGATGAGCTGTTCCGCGGCCCGGCCGGATTCCATCACGTCGGTTTGCGCGACATTCGCACGCAACGCGCGCTGGGTTTGGTTAAAAATATTGTAGAGGGCGAAAATAATGACCGTCGTCAGCGCCACCCCGACCATCAACTCCACCAGCGTGAATCCACCTCTGCTGCGACCGAATTGGCTGCGGAACAATTTCATCACAATCTGGTGTTAAACGTGTTGGTAAACGTATTCGGCGAGAACAAATAGGCCTCGTCGGATTTGCCGAAGTACAAGTTTGTCCGAACCAATTCGCCGCCCACTAATGTTCGAAAAATTTTCCGGTTGTTGCCGACGCGCAGTTCCTGCCCCGCTGGCAGAACCGGCCAGTTCACCACCAATCGAACGTCATACAAGTTCCAGCGCATCGCCGCTTGCGCCCGCGGCGCCATCCGATCTTCCGCCCAGCCAGGTGGACGCCGCTCGAATGGGACGGTCTCGACGCGCACGCGATAGCGCAATGCAAAGTCGCGCATGCTTTTTTCCTGCATGTTCGCCGCGCCGGTCATCGCCCGCACTTGCGCCGTCACGATCCGCTGCGCCCCGGTGATACGGTCGAATTTTGGGGTGCTGAGCAGCCCAACAATTTGCTGCCCGTTGGATATTTGCCGCATCGATCCGGCCGGAACGCCGTTCGTGTAAACCACCGTGGGACCATTCACCGTTTGAATGGTGATCGATTCGACGTAATTGGTCAGTTCATCCGAGCCACGGGACCCGCTGCGAATCGCTTCGAGGAGGTACTTGCCGTCCTGATTGACAACGGTGTCCTCCAAGTTTTCCTGCTGGACTTTCATGCCGGTCGGGAGCACGCCCAAAATCGCGACGAGCGCGAAAACAATGATCCCGAGGCAAAGCGCAACTTCAACAAGAGTGAATCCGGCCCGAGAACCGCTCCCAGCGGGAAACTGCTTTGCCCTCACCCTGCCCTCGCCCCCAACCGGAGCTTTTCGGAGTGTGGTCTCCGTAGCTCTTTGTCCCTGCAGATTTGCTCGGATCAATTTCATTTTTCGAATTGCGGCAGTTCCGCGTTGGCGCGTCCGGTCAGCCAGCTGATTCGGACATATTGCACGTTGTCAGGCCGCGGTGGAATCAACTGAACCTCCGGCGTGCCGGCGATGTAACGATTGTTGTTGTCTTTGGGAAACATGATATTTCCCTTCGAGATCGCCACCGTTTCGTCCCGTTGTGAAATCAATTGGCCGAGCGCATTAAAGCCGATGCAGGGCAAAGCAGGCCACGGCGTCGGCGCCTGCTTGTCCGGAAACGGAAATGGCCGCTGCGCGTACGACCGATTGTAAGGATCATTCTGGCCCGGCCCGGTGGGCAGCCTGAACTTTGACGGAGTAAAGACATAGCCTTCGGGCAGCGTGCGCCATTCGGTGAGATAATGCGGCGTGGCATGGCCTGGCTGATCGCCTAACGTCCGCGTGCCGAGGATCGCATAACCGCTGTACTGGGCCGTGACGAGATTCGTCAGGCGCTTCCGTGTGTTCGGGTCCGTGATGGTGTTAAAAGCGGTCCAGATATTCGTCGGGACAAAGACGACGTAAACGTCCGAGCGCTCGGTGATCGCGCGCATGCGCGCATACCCCAGATCATCGAGCAACTGTCGATTCACCGAGACCGTCAGGTTCGATTGGTTCAACCCTTTGAACGCGGGCAATCCAATCGAGAAAAGCAGGCCCATAATTCCGATGACGACCAGCAATTCGAGCAAGGTAAACGCCCTCGCCGCCGGCGACCGTTGACGGAGTTTGGAGGACAATAATCGGTCTTCGGTCATCGGCGGCTGAGGCGTTTGCCGCTCTGCAGCAGCGGCAGATCGTCCAGCAAAGCAGAGACAATCCGCGCCGGCTGCAGAACCCAACGGGGAAGCTGCGGTTGACTGGGAAATTGTTTGGGCCACCTTCATGTTATTGCCAGCTCAGGATGTTGTCTTTGTTCACCCCTATGGTGGATGAACCCGCCTTGTTCGCCGCGCGATCCGGGCCTGCCGACCAGACAGCAGCGGATCCGCTGACTTGGTAAGCTGGGTCTTCGTCGCTGCCGTTAAATACCACCCCGCGCAAACCCGCTTTGGCGTTCTTCGGATCCCTCGATACTTGCGGCAAACGATAAAACGCGTCGCGGCACATGTTGTCGTAATTCAGATCGAGCGTAATGATGTACGGATTATTCCACGGGTCGCGGTAAACCAGATCCGGGCCGATCCCTGATGTTTTTGTGCTGACCCGCTTCGCATTGAGATAAGGCGCATGGAGCGGATTGCGCGGGTTGCCAGATTGACCGGTGACCGGGTCGATATCAATCAGGATGGCCACGATCTCGGAGTTGTTCGCCTGGTAATTCGAGTTAAGGTCCCGAACATCCAGCGCGGGCGGCGCCGGAACGATATTCGCAGTCCCGTAAGTCATGTCCGGACTGCTCTTCGACCGGTTTTGTTGGGCGAGCTTCGAGGCCGGCAACTGTCCGCCATTCCCCGTTTGATAAGCGGTGATGGCGGTTAAGATTCCGGTCATCTCTGTTTTCGCCTTCGTGATCTGCGCGCTCCGCTTCGCCCGGGACAACGCCGGCAACAGCAAGCTCGCGAGCACTCCTATGATGCTGATCACAACCAGCAGTTCGATCAGCGTAAAACCTCCTGTCCGCTGCCGCGGAGAAAGAGTTGGTGTATTCATATTTTAGTAAAGTTCCTTTGCGGGACTGGTATTTCCACCAAAGAAATCACCGAGCGGGCGACTGGAACCGCTTTCGCCCCTAGACAAATTTCGTTTCTTGAACCGATCGATCGATGCCGAAACCGCCGAGCTGAACTGCGGTTCGCCATCCGGCGAATGTGCAGTTCCGGATCCGCGCTGCGCTCGCCAAAGACTGCGTTGAACCCTGGATCGAATTGAATATCGAGAATCCAACCGAGCTGCGACCATTCCACAGGCATGGATTGTGGTCGGCGTTGATGATGGTCGAGTCGGTTCATGGAAGTGGGATTGGTGTTTTGCTCCAGTTGGCGAACCGCAGATTCTTCTTTCCAATCTTCGCATCGAGCCAAAGATCGAAACTCTCCGGATTATTCGTGGCGTGCGGTTTTGCTAGATAATTCCAAGGATTCGGCAACCGCTGCCCGTCCACCCGATCCACTGGCGCCACGAGCAACTCGACTTTGGCCGCGCTTTTCACGGTAAAGCCTTTGTGCTCGTCCGGTTTGAATTTCCCCTGATACCTGAGCTCTTTTGGATCGCGGCTCGAATTGGCGATGCCATTGGCGCCAAACGCGAGCGTGACCGTGCCCGACGGCAAAACTTCCGCGCTATTGATCACTTGAAAACGAGGCGTGGGCGTGCTTTGGAAAATGGCGCCGGATAGTTCGTAAAACAGCTGGTTCGTTCCTGGGGAAAATTGGTTGTCCGGCGGATAAAACCCGTGCGCGCCGTTGTACGCTTCGATCTTTGTGATCAGCTGGTTCATCTCGCTGCGGATGCGCGACTCTTTCATGTTGCGGGTGGCCACGCCGGTGACGCCGAGCGTCAGGGCCGCCAGCAGGCCGATGATCGAAATCACCACGAGCAATTCGATCAGCGTGAACCCGGCGGCAAAATTCCGCGCCGAGTTGATTTGATCCCGGGCTGTTTCGTGGGCGGTCATAGTGAATTAATTCCGTTCATTACGATCTCGCATTTCCTGTTCCAGGCGTTCGCTCAGCCACTGTTTCATCATGCTTTGATAATTCAGGTAGCGAGACCGGGCCAGCCGCTTGATCCGCGCAAGCATCCGCGGATCGATCCGCAGCGTGATCGTCACCGAGTCGGTCGCCTCCGAACTTGCCGCGACTGAATTCTCCATCAAACGCATATCCACACGATTTTCTGCCCAGTAAGAGGCTTCAGCGGTCTCGCTGTCGAACAGCGGAACGTCTTCCCAATTGGTCACTGAATTCATGGCGTTGTTGCCGTCTCCCATAACTGCTTCTCCATCTCGAGCGACCTGTCGTCTAAAACTGGGCTAAACTTTGGTTCAACTTCTTTTGATAAAAAAAATTCTCTTCCGGGACGAACAGACGGGCGAAAATCACCCGCACCTGTTTGCCGTTTGTCCGGTAGACGCTGAAGATTCCGGAGCCATTGGCGCTTCGTCCCAGATTAAAGAAACGCGCTTGCACCGCGAACCGCGAGGAATCCGGCAGCAGCTTGATCGCAAACGGATCCTCAAACGATTCCTCGATCTCACGCGGATTCAAAGAACCATCCAATTCAAAGGGCGGATTAGACCAGTCAAACTCCATATCAAAGAGAGGTCATCGTATATCCATCGCCCATGCATTGTATTGACATTGTATTTACATTGTCCATCCATTGTCTGTCAAGGGGAGATTTACGATTTTCGTTTGACGATTGACGATTGCGTCCATTTCAGACGGTGAATCCCAGGTTCACTCTGTCGCGCTGAACTCGATCCATTATTTGCGATCTGCCACCGCCCATCCACTCCCTAAAAAGCAAACGCGACCGGAAGAACCGGCCGCGCTCGCGTCACAATCGACAATCCGCAATCGTCAATCCGCAATTCTTCTAGTCTCCGCCTTCACCGCGGCTGCCGCTGTCTGAACCGAGGCGATCAATCAGCGTGATCAGCGGGAGGAACAGCGCGATGACGATGCTGCCGACAATCACGGCCAAGAAAACAATCATGATCGGTTCGAGCAGCGATGTCATCGCCGCCACGGCGTTGTCGACCTCTTCGTCGTAATTGTCGGCAATCTTCATCAACATTTCGGGGAGGGCGCCTGTTTGCTCGCCGACATCCACCATGCTGATGACCATGGGAGGGAAAACCCGGGAAGCTTCCAGCGGCGCGGTGATTGTCTCCCCCTCTTTCACGCTTTCATGGACGGCGGCAACGGCATTGCTGACGACGACGTTTCCGGCGGTTTCTTTGACGATGGTGAGCGCCTGAAGAATCGGGACGCCGCTGCTGACGAGAGTGCCGAGCGTGCGCGCGAACCTGGAAATGGCGACCTTGCTAATGACCGGACCGATCACTGGGAAATTGAGCTTCAGCCGGTCGAAGCCTCTGCGGACATGTTTATTTCGAAGTGAAAATCGGAGAATAATAAATGTGCCGACGACAATTCCCGCAGTCAGCAGGAACCGGTGCGCAATCATATCGCTGATCTTGAGCACGAAGTCGGTGAACGCGGGCAGGCTGGCGCCTTCCAACATGTCGGAGAAAATGGCCTTAAACTTCGGCACGACGAACACCATGAGCACGGTCAGGATTGTCACTGCGACGGTCATGACCGCGGCCGGATAAAACATCGCGGCCACGACTTTGCCTTTGATCTTCTGCGCTTTTTCCATGAACTCGGCCAAGCGATTCAGCACGACTTCGAGCACACCGCCCATCTCCCCGGCTTTGACCATGTTCACATAAAGCCGATTGAACGTTTTGGGATGCTGAGCCAAGCCTTCGGAGAAGGTGCTGCCGCCTTCGATCGCCAGCGCGAGGTTGTTGATGATCTTGCGCAGCGCGGCGCTTTTCTCCTGGCGTTCCAGCACACGCAACCCGCGCAGGAGCGGCAAACCGGCATCGACGAGCGTGGCAAGCTGGCGGGTGAAGGTTGTTAAAACTTTTGGCTTAACCTTGCCGGTCAATCCGGGGATTTTAATTTCGAAGCTTAGCCCGCCCCCTTTTTTCTTGGCGCCACCCTTGGCCGGCGCGGCTCCCGCTTTTTTGTCGCCTTTATCCTTGAGCTTGTCCGCCTCGACGACCTTGGTCGGGAAGAATCCCATTTCCTTGAGTCGACTGATTGCCTCGTTTTGGCTGCCGACATCGAGCGTGCCTTTCGTCTCTTTGCCACGCGAATCCATGGCGACGTAATTGAATTTAGGCATAAGTGACTCCTGAGTTAGGTATACTTCACGACTTCTTCAATGGTGGTGGTCCCGTCGAAAATTCCACGGAGTCCGTCCTCGCGCAGCGTAATCATCCCGAGTTCCACCGCTTTTTGGCGCATGACAACGGTCGGAGCGCGTTCGTTAATGAGGCTGCGGATTGGATCAGTGATCACCATCAGTTCGAAAATCCCTTTTCGGCCGCGGTAGCCGGTGTCGTTGCACTCGGCGCAGCCCCGGCCGTAGTAAAAAACTTTGTCGCCCAGATCGTGGGGCGAGAGGTTCAACATCGAAAGCTGGCTTTCGGTCGGTTCGAATGGCGTGCGGCATTGTTTGCAAATGGTGCGCACCAGCCGCTGCGCCAGGACGCCCATAAGGGTCGATGAGATCAGGAATGGCTCAACGCCCATGTCGACAAGCCGCGTGACCGCGCCGGGAGCGTCATTCGTGTGCAGCGTGCTCAACACCAAGTGACCCGTCAGCGAGGCTTGGATGGCGATTTGAGAGGTCTCGAGATCGCGCATTTCCCCGACCATGATCACGTCCGGATCTTGGCGGAGGAATGCCCGGAGCGCCTTTTGAAAGGTCATGCCGACGGCGTCGTGCACGGCCACTTGCATGATTCCTTCGATGTCGAACTCGACCGGATCTTCCGCGGTGAGCAATTTGGAATCGATCGTATTAATCCGCCGCAAGCAGGAATAAAGCGTGGTTGTTTTGCCGCAGCCGGTCGGACCGGTGACAACGAGGATCCCGTTGGGCTGCTGGATGGCCTCGCACATGTAATCGTAAACGTACTTGGGGAACCCGAGCGATTCGATTTCGAGATTGACCGCGCCACGATCGAGCACGCGGAGCACGACCGATTCGCCGAATTGGGTTGGCAGCGTCGAAACGCGCAAATCGACCTGCCGCCCAGCGATGGTCATACTGATACGACCGTCCTGAGGCAAACGCCGTTCGGAAATATTCATGTTGGCCATGACCTTCAACCTTGAAGTGACAGGCAAGGCCAGATGCTTTGGCGGAGGCGACATTTCATAAAGCGCGCCGTCCACCCGGTAACGGATTTTGAACTCGGTTTCGAATGGCTCGAAATGAATGTCACTGGCCCGGTCCTGAATGGCTTGATACAAGACCAGGTTCACAAACTTGATGATGGGCGCTTCATTGGCCAGCGAGGCCAGATCGCCGATGTGGTAATCAGCCGCGACTTCGGCGACTTCCCTTCCAATATGTTCCGCCCCGAGTTCCTTGAGGATATCCGCGAAACCGACCGTTTCCTCCGGGTAAAACTTATTGATCGCTTTGGTGATTTGCTCGGGGTCCGCCACGACCACCTGAACTTCTTTGCCGACCAGAAAACCGAGTTCATCGATCGCCGCCGGGTTGAGCGGATCAGCGAAGGCCACCCGCAAGGTCGTGCCGAAATCTTCCACCGGCAGACATTGCGACATGCGGGCGGTGGCGGCGGGAATGTTTTTCAGCAGGTCGGGCGTGAGCAGATCTTCGTTGATCGCGACCACTTCGGTGCCGAGGTGCTCCGCCAGGATTTGCAAGAGCGATTCGACATCGACGTAGCCGAAATCTTTCAGGATTTGATAAACCGATTTGCCCGTGCGGGTCTGCTCCTCCTTGACCGTTTCGAGCTGCAGGTCGTCCAGCAGCCCACGTTCCTGGACCAAACTCAAAACAGGATCATGATTGTCAGACATACTCCTCAACGATGATGCGCGGTGGCTTCTGCTTCGGCCGCTTCTATTTCCTGGAATTTCGCGAGAACTGACGTCGGATCTTGCGCCTTGGTGATGACCTCGTCTTTCGAAATCATTCCTGCGAGGTACCGGTCCATCAAAAAGCTGTCGAGGGTCACCATGCCATATTTCGCGCCCGTTTGGATGTCCGAGTTGATCCGGAAAGTTTTGTTATCGCGGATGAGCGCCGCCACGGACGGCGTGTTGATCATGACTTCGAAAACGGCGACGCGCCCGGGCTTGTCCGAGCGGGGAATCAGCAGCTGCGAAATAACCGCCTGCAACACGGTGGAAAGCTGAATCCGGATCTGCTCCTGCTGGTTCGTGGGAAACGCGTTGACGATACGATCGATCGTTTTCGCCGCGCCGGTCGTGTGCAGCGTGCCGAAAACCAAGTGCCCGGTTTCCGCCGCTGTGATCGCCGCGTCCATCGTTTCCAAGTCGCGCAACTCACCGACGAGAATCACATCCGGGTCTTGCCGCAACGCGCGGCGCAGCGCCTCGGCGAAGTTTGGCACGTCGACGTTCACCTCGCGCTGGGTGACGACGGATTTTTTGTGTTTGTGGTAATACTCGATCGGGTCCTCGATCGTGATGATGTGCGCGTCATCCCGCTCTTCATTGATGATATTGATCATCGAAGCCAGCGTGGTGGTCTTGCCGGACCCGGTGGGGCCTGTGACCAGAACGAGGCCGCGGGGCTTGTAAAGCAATTCGCGCACGGATGGAGGCAGCCCGATTTGCTCCATCGTCAACAGTTTGGTCGGGATCTGGCGGAGCACAGAACCGAAGTTTCCCTTTTCCTTGAAAACGCTGACGCGGAAACGCGCCATCTCGCCGAAGGCAAACCCGAAGTCGGCCCCGCCCCGCTCGCGGACATGTTGGATATGATCCTCGGAAGTGATGCTGCGCATCAATTCTTCGGTATCTTCCGGCCGAAGCGGCGGCCCTTCGACACGATGCAGCACTCCGTGCAACCGAATCACCGGCGGGACCCCAACACGCAAATGCAAGTCGGACGCATTTTCTGAAACGACCAACTGCAACAGATCGGACATCGAATAGGACATAAATTCACATCGGAAACACCGGCGGTTTGGTTAGGCCAAGAGCCTTGCAGCCCTCCATGCGTTGCTCGACTCGGGCGGGAAAACTCATCAATCGATATCTCCCACCGTCGCGCGAATGACTTCCTCCGGCGTCGTCAAACCGGCCAGCACCTTGCGGGCGCCGTCCTCTCGCAACGTGCGCATGCCCATCTCACGGGCGCGCGCTCGCAGCACCGAAGAAGGAACTTTGTCGTAAATCAGCTTTCGCGCCTCGTCATCAATGACAAAAATTTCAAAGATCCCAAAGCGCCCGCGGTGGCCTGTGTTCTTGCAGTCGCTGCAACCCTTGCCCTTGCGGAAGGTGGCGCCTTCCACGTGGTGCGGATCGATATTCAAAGCGCGCAATTCCGTTTCCGGCGGCGTGTACGGCTGGCTGCAGCGTCGGCACACTTTTCGAACGAGCCGCTGCGCCATCAAGGCGCGCGTCGAAGAAGCCACCAGGAACGGCTTCACCCCGATGTCAATCAACCGCGTGACAGCGCTGGGCGCGTCATTGGTGTGCAGCGTGGAAAACACCAAATGGCCGGTCAACGACGCGTTGATCGCGATGCTCGCGGTTTCCAAGTCACGAATTTCACCAAGCATGATGATGTTCGGCGCTTGACGGAGCATCGAGCGCAAAGCCGCCGCGAAAGTCAGGCCGATCGTTTCGCTCACTTGCACCTGATTGATCCCGGACAACAGATATTCGACCGGGTCCTCGACCGTAATGATCTTCCGGTCGGGCCGGTTAATGAAATTTAGACAGGAGTAAAGCGTGGTCGTTTTGCCCGACCCGGTCGGACCGGTCACCAACAGAATTCCGTCCGGAAGGCCAATTAACCGCTCGAAGGTTTGCTGGTCGTCCGAGAAAAAGCCCAGTTCGCCCAACCCGAGCTTCAAGCCTTCCTTGTCCAGAATACGCATGACGATGCTTTCGCCGTGCGTGGTGGGAACGCAGGAAACGCGGAGATCAATCGTCTTGCCGCCGACGCTGGCTTGAATGCGTCCGTCCTGCGGAATCCGCTTCTCCGCGATCGACATGTTCGACTGGATCTTGAGCCGGCTGATGATCGAGGCTTGGAGACGCTTGGGCGGGCCTTTCATGTCGTGCAGCACGCCGTCAATCCGGTAGCGCAGGCGAAATTCCTTGGACAATGGTTCCAAGTGAATATCCGAAGCGCGGGCCTTAAATGCTTCGACGATGATCGAATTGACCAGCTTGATGATCGGAGCATCCGCCTCCACAACGGAGCTATCGTCCACCCCGACCGCGCTGATCGCCCCGATCTCCACCTCACCTTCGGTGATGTCCTGAATCATCTTCCCGACGGCGTCGTCGCGCGCCCCGTAGTATTTATTGATCGTCGCCTGAATTTCGTCAGGGTCAGCGACCACGTGGATGACTTCGACATTGGAGAGCGCGTGGCGCAGGCCATCGATGGTATCCAGATCGGAAGGGTCGCTGATCGCGACGGTGATGCTGCCATCGTGTTTGTAAACGGGAACGGCATTGAAGCGTTTCACGACGTGCCGCGGCACGGAGGAAATGACGTCATCCGTGAAGGCAATCTCGCTGAGCCGAACGAAGTCGGTCCCCATCTGCGTGGCCTTGGCCATGGCCACGTTGGCAGAGGTGATGATTTTTTTGGAGACGAGCAGGTCCACCACTCCTTCTCCGGTGGACTCTGCTTCAGCGCGGACTGGCTCGAGCTGCTCCTCAGTCAGCAAGGCCATGTCCAGCAGCGTATTGATCAAATAATCGTCTTTCGCAGCCACAGTCGCTCTTCCTTTTCAGGATTCATTCGTTTTGGAATTCCCGAAATAGTATCGGTCAAATTTTCAAAGTCAAACGCTGACCGGATTTCGTCCGTGCCGCTGCTGGTTGCCCTCGTTTCTCCTCGCCGCCTTGAGTTGGAAACGGAACTTAAATTGTTTTCGGTTGATCTCACAAGTTCGGGTGCTTTCTAAAAGTCGTCGGCTCTGATCAATTTGCAAGCAGAGTATGTGCCCGGCGTAAAAAAGTTGCCCAGAGCAAACAGAAATTAATCCTCCGGTCAGTGACGGGCATCAAATCCGAAAACGCTGTAGCTGCTGGCGCACCCGGAAGGAGTTGAACCTTCAACCTTCTGATCCGTAGTCAGATGCTCTATCCAATTGAGCTACGGGTGCCCATCGAGGAGCAGGAATCTACAAGTCGCTGACCCCACGCGCAAGTGCCGAGTGCGTGATTTTCACGCATCCCAGCGGCTCGAGGCGCTTCCCCTCGAAACAACTCGGGACGCTCGGGAAAAATGATTTCGCGTTTGGAAAAATTTCCTTCAAATTGGAGCAGTGCCGCTCTGGCAGAAACTCATCGCAGGTTGCCCCGATCCAATTCGGGCGCGTCACTTCTTAAAACAACTCGAATCCGCCTCCGGCGGCGCCGCGGTAAGAAAATTAGCGCACGAGCCTGCCCGCATTCTGGTAGCTTTGTTCAGCGGCTCACAAGCGCTCAGCGAATCGCTCCTCGCTAATCCCGGCTGGATCGAAACGTCTCTCGACCCGGAGCGGCTCCGGTTCCCGCGCCAGAAACAAGGACTCCAGCGCGAACTCAAATCCCGAGTGCAATCACTCCGCGAACGCCGCGAATATCCCCAAGCCTTTGCCGAATTGCGCCAATTCAAACAGCGGGAGATTCTGCGCATCGCCGCGCGTGACTTGGCCCGCATGGGAGATGTTCCGGAAATCACCCGTGAACTTTCGGATCTGGCCGACGTTTGCCTCGATCAGGTTTATCAGCTGTGCCGGACGCAATTGATCGAGCGATTCGGCGTCCCGCACCATCAGGATCCGGCGGAACGCTGGCATCCGACTACATTTGCGATTCTGGGGATGGGCAAGCTCGGAGGGCAGGAGTTGAATTACAGCTCCGATGTCGATGTGCTCTTTGTCTACAGCGAAGAAGGTTTTTGCTTTAAAGAATCGCCGGAGAACTCCAAACCGTCGGCGCGGGGCCTGAGCAACCACCAGTTCTTCACGCGCCTCGGCGAGGCGTTCATCGCGGAGGTCGGGCGCTTGACGCCGGAAGGCCACCTTTACCGGATTGATCTCCGGCTTCGTCCCGAAGGAACGGGCGGCCCGCTGGCGCGCTCGCTCGCCAGCTACGAGAATTTTTATGCGCAGTGGGGCCAGACTTGGGAGCGCATGATGCTCATAAAAACCCGCGGAGTGGCCGGCGATCAAACCGTGGCAGCTGAATTCCTCGAAATGATCCAGCCGTTCCGCTACCCGCGCTCGCTGGGCGAACGCGCCATCCAGGAAATCGCCGCCATGAAACAGCGGATCGAGCGCGAAGTGGTTAAATCGGGCGAGCTCGATCGAAACGTCAAACTCGGCCGCGGAGGCATTCGCGAAATCGAGTTCGTCGTGCAATCGCTGCAACTGCTGAATGGCGGGCGCTTGCCTTTTCTCCAGAGCCCGCAAACGCTGCCGGCGCTGGCCAAGCTCGCGGATTACCGGTTGCTCCCGGACAAGGATGCCGCGGTTCTGGCAACCGGCTATTGCTTTCTCCGCGAGATCGAACACCGGCTGCAAATGGAGAACAATCGGCAGACGCATACCATCCCGGCTGATCCCAAAGCGCGTCTGCGCCTGGCCCGATTGATGGGTTTTCGAACGCTGGCTGAGTTCGAAAAAAAACATCGCGAGCGCGCCGAAAACATTCGCGCGATCTACGATCAGTTTTTGCGCGTGGACGCGCCGGCTGGCCAGCTTTCCCGCGATTTCCAAGGGGCAGATTTGGATTGGAAACGAACGCTCCGCCGGCACGCCTTCCGAGATCCGGACAAGGCGTTCTCCCTGGTCAAAGCATTCGTGCAAGGGCCAGGCTACCTGCACGTCTCGCCCCGGACGGCTGACCTAGGCTCAGATCTGATTGGCCGTTTGCTGCAGCTCTGCCCGAAATTGGAACTAACGCCAGCTGGCATCCCAGTCGATCCCCAGGCCACCATCCAGAAAACGGGCCCGGCCACAAAAATTCTCTCGGATCCCGACCGCGTGCTGGCCCGGCTCGACAGCTTCGTCCAGGCGTATGGCAGCCGCGCGATGCTTTACGAACTCTGGACCAGCAATCTCTCCCTTTTCGAGCTGCTCTTGTTGCTCTTTGACCGCTCCGAGTTTCTGGCCGAGGTCGCCATTCGCACGCCGGACCTGGTGGATGAGCTCGAATTGAGCGGACGATTGCGCCGGCGCAAAACCTCCGCCGAAATCCTGACGGACTTGCGGCACGGCCGCGAGGACCAAGACCAGCGGCTTTGGCTCCGCCGCTACCACCAAGCCGAACTGATGCGAATCGGCCTGCGCGACATTCTTGGCCTGGCCGATTTCGAGCAGAATTCGGCCGAACTTTCCGCGTTGGCTGACGCGTGCTTGCAATACGCGCTCGAAGCAGTCTTGCGCAGAGCGCGAATTAAAACAGCGCCGTTCGCCGTGATCGGTTTGGGAAAACTGGGCGGCGCCGAGCTCAGTTACGGCTCTGATCTCGATTTGATTTTCGTCGCGGATTCCAAAACCAAAAACCTCGCGCGCCTCCCGAAGCTCGCCGCCGAAGTCATGGACATGCTCTCGGGAGTGACGGAATTTGGCGTTGCCTTCAAAACCGACGCCCGTTTGCGACCCGACGGCGAAAAAGGGCTCTTGGTCAATACACTCGACCGTTATGAGGAGTATTACCGCAAACGGGCCATGCTTTGGGAGATCCAGGCGCTGACCCGGATTCGGCCGATCGCGGGCGATTCCAAAGCAGGCCGCCAATTCCAGGAACTCGCGGCAACCCTCACGAATTTCCAAAAGGCGCCGCGAGGCCTGGCCGCCTTCACTCCGGAATGGAAGCAGGAGATCGCCAAAATGCGGCTGCGGATCGAGAAGGAGCGGACGCCCGCGGGAAAACAAGACGCCGCTATCAAGACCGGCGCAGGCGGGTTGATGGACGCGGAATTCATCGCGCAGACGTTTTGCCTCGAACGCGGCTGGCAAGAGCCGAATACCCTTCGCGTCTTGGAGAAAATCAAAGCGGAAAATGTCCTCGACGCGCCGCCGGCCGAACAATTGATTGAAAACTTTCGCCGCCTCCAGCGGATCGAAGGAATCTTGCGGCGCTGGAGTTACGAAGGCGAAGTGCTCTTGCCGGACGACCCTGCCCCCCTTTACCGCGTGGCCGTGCGTTGCGGGTTTGGCAATGCGACTGAGTTCATGAACGCGGTGCGGTACCATCGCAAAAAGGTTCGCGAAGTTTATGATATGCTGGTCGGTCGCCTCGCACCACGTGAATGACCGCGGGCACGTCCGGTGGGGCGAGCGTACCCGCGAGCCGCAAGGGCCCTGCAAAAAGAGCATTGCCTCAATGCTCACCACCTCGTCACCGCGCGATCGGCACACGCCACAAGGCATCACCCGAAAGAAACGTGATCGCCTTTCCATCCGCGGTCCACTGAACGCCGCTGATGCCTTCATGAGCCCTGGTCCGCCCGATCTTGCGCAGTCCGCTCCCATCGAGTGCCTCGATCCAGAGCTCTTGAAACCAGCGCGATTCAGGACGGAAGAACGGAAATTGCCCGGTCAGCACAAATCGAGGAAAGGCCGGTTCAATCGAAAATAGAATCGCCACCCGGTTTCCGCACATTTCTTCGTGAGGAAAATCGCGCGCCCGCTTGGGAACGGCCAGGCGCGAGCGAAGCACAAAGTTGGTTCCGCCCGGCCAATTCAGTTCAAGCACCTCGAGCGAATCCTGCCACGAACGTGCCAGCGGCGACGCCAAAATCCAGATCCGTCGCGGGTTTCGAAAATCAGCGGCAGAAATCAATCGCTTGGGAAACCGCCGCTCCGTTGGCTCGTGTGAACCTGCCGTCGGGAAAAACCGGAGCACAGTTTGTTCTTTCTCCGCCGAAAATTCGATCCAGCCGCTCCCATCGGGATTCCAGGCGATCTGACCGGGCGCCCACTTCCTTTTCCAAGAAAACTGCTGGCGCCCATCCGCGCTTCCGGCCGTGTAAACCGCCGCCTCCGGGCTGCCCGAAATCGTCAGAAGCCATTTGCCATCCGGCGACGGAAGCCACCAAAAAATGTCGCTGGCCTTCTCGTGCCCGCTGAAAAGAGCGCTTGCGCCCGCGACAACCTTCTGCTGCCCATCTCGCACGTTGCAATTCAGCAAGTCGTAATCGCCTTGAGCAATTTCTTTGGTCGTCAGAAAGCTGTCGTCAGAAATCCAAAAGTAACTTGCGCGGTTCCCAACGAAAATCGATTCATCCCGGACCCGGACGGCTTTGTGCAGCAACAACGAATTGTTTTGGGATAGAACAAAAATAATCCCAGCTCCAGCGATCAACAAAAACAGCGCCGCCCACCACAACACAGTCTGCAATCGGTGTTTCTTGAACATGGTGACGGGGAACAATCGTGGATCAACAAATCCAAAAACAGCGTAACCCGTCGAACGCCCAAACGCCAAGCTCGTCCGGTTAGCAGATTCTGCGCTGGCGCAGCCGAACTGAGCTTGTTAATCTCTCGCCATTCCCATGGCTCGCACCGCGATCTTCCTCATTGTTTGCATCGCCTGCTCCGCTGTTTCCGCTGTCGATCTCTCCCGCGCCAAGATCATCATCGCATCAGGTTTCACCGCACCCGCTCCCAAAGCTGCCCTGTTGCTCGCGGACGAAGCTGAAAAGCGAACAGGCCTTCGCTGGCCAATCCTGGCAAATGCGTCGCCGCCGGCCGAACCACTCATCATCCTGACCACCGCCGATCGAATCGATTTTTTGCCGGAAAATATTCGCCCGCCGAAAACCAGCGCCGCCACTCAAAAGGCCGACGGATACAGCATTTTCGTTTCGGGCCAAAGCGTGGTTGTCATCGGCAATGATCCCCGGGGATTGCTCTTCGGGGCTGGCCGACTGCTGCGCGAATTGCAGCTGCGCCCAGGCCGAATCGAGTTGGCCGACAATGTTGCCATCCAAACCGCGCCGCAATATCCACTCCGCGGCCATCAACTCGGTTACCGGCCGAAAACCAACAGTTACGACGCTTGGGACCTCCCTCAATGGGAACAGTACATCCGCGATCTCGTCGTCTTCGGCTGCAATGCCATCGAACTCATTCCTCCACGGTCTGATGACGCCGCGGACAGCCCGCATTTTCACCGGCCACCGTTCGAAATGATGGTTGGCATGTCACGAATCGCGGCCGAATACGGATTGGCCGTCTGGATCTGGTATCCCGCGATGGACCCCGATTATTCCCGGCCCGACACGGTCCGGCACGCGCTCGAGGAATGGGCGAAAATTTTTGAAGCGCTCCCGAAAATTGACGCCGTTTTCGTCCCCGGCGGCGATCCCGGCCACACTCGGCCAAAATTCCTGATGGCGCTGCTGGAAAAACAAACCGCCTCGCTCCATCGATTTCATCCCCACGCCCAAATGTGGGTTTCGCCCCAAGGGTTCACGGGCGAATGGATGAGCGAGTTTCTCCAAATCCTGCGCGGCCAAAAACCGGGCTGGCTCAGCGGTGTCGTGTATGGTCCGCAAGTCCGCGGGACACTCCGTGAATTGCGCAGCGCAGTGCCGGAAAAATATCCGATCCGCCATTACCCAGACATCACTCACAGCCGCCAATGTGAATATCCAGTGCCTGAGTGGGACATCGCATTCGCCGTGACGGAAGCGCGCGAGTGCATCAATCCGCGACCGTTGAGTGAGGCGGCGATTTTTAACGCGACGCTTCCGGACACGATCGGCTTTCTCACCTATTCCGAAGGGTGCAATGACGACGTCAATAAATTCGTCTGGAGCAGCCTGGGCTGGGACCCATCCGTCCCGGTGATTGAAATTCTGCGGGAGTACGGACGGTATTTCATTGGACCGGAGCACGCGGACGATTTCGCGCAAGGCCTGCTCGCGCTCGAACAAAATTGGGCGGGCCCGCTGCTGGCCAACCAAAACGTCGAACAAACTTTGGCCAAATTCCAATCGCTGGAACGTCACGCGCCGCCCCGGCTGCTGAGAAACTGGCGCTTTCAACAGGCGTTGTTCCGGGCGTATTACGACGCTTACGAACGGTCCCGGCTCATTCACGAAACCGATCTCGAAAATCGTGCGCTCGAAATTCTGCGCGACGCCGCCTCGCGCGGATCGATCGCTGCCGTGCGCGAGGCAGACAATGTTTTGGACTCGGACGGCCGAGTCAAAGTCGCCGGCGATTTGCGGCAACGGGTCTTCGAACTCGGCGAAGCTCTGTTTCAAAGCATCGGCATGCAACTGAGCGTCGAAAAGTACCAAGCCATCGCAGTCGACCGCGGCGCTTGCCTCGATACCATCGATTTTCCGCTGAACGACCGCGTTTGGCTGAAAGATCAGTTTCGTCAAATCCGCGCTGAACCTAACGAAACCGCGCGCTTGCGCCGGATCGAGCAAGTCCTCAATTGGACCAATCCTGGACCCGGCGGATTTTATGACGATTTAGGCCATCCCGGCCGGCAGCCGCACCTCGTTCGGCCAGTTGCGTTCGATGCCGATCCAGGCGGGTTCGTCCTGCCGCGCGCCGATTTCGAAGAGGATCTCGCCTTGGAGCCGGGCGATCCGATCCCACAACCAAGGCGTGTGTCGTGGATGGATCACATGGAAGTCGTTTACGATGGGCCGCTCAAAATGCGCTACTCGCAGCTCGATCCGTCCGCCCAATACGAGCTGCGGGTTGTCTATGCCGGTGACACGGTTAGGAAAAAAATTCGATTAGTCGCGAATGAATCCGCACCCGCCGGGCCAATCCAAATCCATCCGTACTTGCAGCGCCCATTTCCTTTCGAGCGCCTGAGCTTTGACATTCCACGCGACGCGACAAAAACGGGCCAGCTCGAATTGAGTTGGTATGGCGAGCCAGGTTTAGGCGGAAATGGACGGGCGTGTCAGGTTTCGGAAGTCTGGCTCGTGAAAAAGCAGTGAACCACCCGGTTGCTCGATGAACGGCGGCGTGCCGGGCTGCCGACATCAACGCCCTCTCTTGACTCACACGCGGCCATCGATTATTTCCGGCGCATGTGTTCCACTCGCTCGATTATCGTCCTTGGTTGTTTAATCCTTTCTGCTTGCTCAACCACGCGCTCCGGTCCCAGCGGCCATTGGTATGCGCCCCACGGTTATGGTTCGATGGACGGCGAACTCCATCTGAAAGCAGACCACCAATTTGTTCTCTCTTGGAAATCGACGAACCAAGCGCCACCGATCGTGAAAGGACGCTGGGAACCTGCCGGCGATAAAAAATTAAAGCTCAGCACCAAGACAGGTTGGAAAGCGGACGCCGAACTCGATGCCACAGGGCAACAATTGACATTGCTCAGCCAGCCGAAACTAGTTTTCCACAAAACTCCGCCGCCGGAAAAGTGACGTATGGTGGGTGGCAGCGATTCTCATGATGGGTTTGGAGCACGGCTGAAAGACTAGCGGCAGCCAGCCGGCGAGTGCGGCCGATTCTCCAATCGCCGTGTTGCACCGAGGAACTGGAAAGTTCCTGTAACCCGCAGACAAGAATGTCTGCGCTACACGCTGGCTCTTCACAGCGACCGATACAGCTTCTCCAGCAGTTCGACATCGACGCCCGCTGGCTGCTGATCGAGCAGCCATTTGAAATCTTCCTTCGCGCCTTCGGTATCGCCGCGATCAAGCCGGGTCTTGCCGCGGTTAGCTCGCTGCAACACATCGTTCGGCTCGAGCGACAAATACAAATCCAAATACGGCAGCGGATTCTCCACGGAATCGTTCCGGATCAAATTGCGGATCAACCGCAGGATGATCTCACGGTTGGTCGCCGGCTTTACGTCCTCCTCCTTCAGCAGCACGTCGTGTTCGAACCCCGCCAATTCCGCTGCCTCCGCCCGGCTCAGCCTTTTTCCGCCGGCAAAAACATCGATCAGCTGGGGCGGACCTTTTTTGAGAAAAACTCCCACCATGAAATGCCGCGGAAGCGAGACTCCGGCCAAACCTTCGATTCCTAGCCGCCGGCCGAGCTCGAGGTAAATGATTGACAGCGAAATCGGAATGCCCTCGCGATCGTCGAGGACGCGATTCACGAAACTATTGGCGCGATTCTCGTAATCGGTCCGGCTGCCATGAAACCCATTTTGGACGAATAGAAAATCATTGAGCCCTTTTAGCTTTTGTTCACTCGTCGCTTTAGCCGGCAGCTTTGAAGAAATTTCCGCGAACATCTCGCGAAGCTCAGCCTCGTAAGCGGCCCGGTCTAATTCGGCATCGTCCAATTTGGCCACGAGCAGCGCCGCAGAAAAGAGATCGAGTTTCTCATCCGACCCGGCCAACACGCGGCTCAACTCTTCTTCGATTTCCCGGCGGTGCACCGTTTCCGCCAGCTTCCGCAATTGCCGCGCGCGCTGTTCCAACGTCCGGGTTTTCTCGGCCAAAACCGCGCGCGTCGCTTCGGCGTTATGCTCGAGCGCTCCAATCAACTTCGAATCTGGTTGGTCGCTGACCGCCAGGCGTTCGATTTGCGCGCTGACGAAATCGGCCCAGCCGTCCGGGGTCTCCGCGCTCTCGATTTTTCGCCCGAGCTCAAATCGTTTGAACTCGGCTTTCGTCTGGCGAAATTTCGCGAGCCCAGCTTGACCGCGGATTTCCGGGACTTTCTCCGAACTGATGGCGCGCTGGCCATTGACGAAACAGAGCACGCGATTCGTTTCGACACGGACTTTCAGCGTGTTCCAATCGCCGGCGCGATAACTCGGGCTGTGAACCTGTTCGAGAATCGACCAATTGAACACGCTCGGGCCATCGAACCGAGTCAAGCGGAGCTGGCCGCCCGTGGCATAAAAACCGTAATGCTTGTCCTTCCCATCCGCGGCGAAGGCCAGCCCCGCGGCGCCGGATTCGTCGCTGAGTTTCACGGTCACGGCGATTTCATAGGGCACATCGGGAACTGGCTGTTCCGCCAAACAAAGGGACCGTCCGCCAAAGCTTGCGCCCTGCCCCTCGACGAGAATCCGTCCCGCCCGCTGACTCCAGTGCGCGCCAAAAACCGGCTTCCAACGCTTCGGGTCGAGCGCGCCGATGGTCATCCAGCGGGCCATCGGCACCGGATTAGGGTTGGCCAGCAGCTGATGCAGCGCATTGACCGGCGTGGCAAAACCGAGGTTGTCAGCAAAGGCCGCTTTCAGCGTCAACAAACCATGAACCCGGCCGGCGAAATCCAACAACGGCCCGCCGCTATTTCCAGGCTCGATTGGCATCGCGAGCTGAATCATCGGCGTGTTTTCAAACTCGCGAATCGCGGACACGACGCCGTTGACGACGCTATGTTCGAGGCCGCGGGGATGGCCGATCGCAATGACTGGCTGGCCTTGCTTCAAGGTGTTCCCTTCCGCCAGGGGCAACACCGGCAATTCCGTCGCGGCAATACGGATCACAGCCAAATCGAGCTTGCGATCGGAGGCATAGACCTCCGTGACATCAAATTGTCTCCCGTCGGCAAATTGAACCCGGATCGCGCGCGCCTCGCCAATGACATGAAGACAAGTGGCAATCAAACCATCCGACGCGATCACAAACCCGCTGCCGACCCCATCGACTTCGCCGTCGCGTCCAAAGTGCGAGATGACCACAAGCGAGCCGCGCGCCTTTGCGACAACTTGCTCGACCGAGCTCTCCGCGGCCGGTTTGTTGTCTGAGTTGGCAACTTTCCCTGGAGCAGCGGGAATTGCCGCTTTTTCAGCAGCGAACGCCGGAGGGAACGTCAGAAGAATCGCGAGCAGGAACAATTTCATTTTTTCTTTTGCGGCTTTGGCTCCGCCGTGACCAGCGTGATGATTCCGTCCAATTCCGGAGGCGGTTCGCGCAAGCGCGGAAAGTTCTTTTGCAGCGCCGGCCGTGTTTGAGCTCGCGCCGAGAACGATTTGTCGCGACCGACCGTTTCACCGACGACCGTGAAAGTAATTAATTGTCCAGCCTGCGCCGTCGGGGGAATCCGCGCTTGCAGATCCGTCTCGTTTTTCTTGGCAGGAATGATCGTGTTCGTGATCGAAAAGCCATCCGGCAATCCAGCCAGCTTCAGCTCGATCGGCCCGTCATAATCTTGCCGCGTGGCCAAGATTTTCAAATGCATCGTGCCGGCCGCAGGCATGGTCAGCAAATTGGTTTCCGCAAGGAGCACGAACCCTGGCTGGCTTGCCCCAAGCTCGACGCGATAAACAAAGTTGCTGGCGCCGCGGCGGTTCAGTTCTTCGACCAGGAGTTGGTACGTGCCCGTCTCGGAAATCGCCGCGCTCAGCGTCTGATTCTCGATATCTTTCTCGGTCGGCTCGGCCACAACGGTTCCATCCGGTTTTTCCACCCGAAAGTAAAGGTCACACAACGAACCGAATTTTCTGGTATCGCCATTGATCCGGATCCGCTGCCCCTTCTCCGCCTGGAAAGCGAACCGATCCCGATCTCCCGCGCGCTCGAACCGGCCATCGATCACGGCCGGCCAGGAAATCGGGTTGGCCCGATCCGCCGCGTCATTCGGCTCGCTCTCCGTGATCTCATTCTCACGGGTCAACCCCAAGCGGAGCGAGCTGGACCCTAGCTGTTCGGGAAATTTCACCGGCAGCGCAACAGGCCCTTCGCCGGTTGGCGCCCGCACCACCATCGGTGAGAGATTCTCAATCGCCGGCCCGATCAGCTCAATCGCCCGCGTCGTGCCGGCACGCAGCCCGAGCGGAAACGTCGTCTCGATCAGCGGAAATTTTCCAACGCGCAGCCGGTAAAAGGAATTGGCGCCGCCTTCATAATTGATGTCCCGAATTTCAATGGAGAAGCCGCCCTCTTGCGGCGCCTTGAAGACGAACCTGGGATCTTCCCCCGCTCCGGGCGCGTCATCCACAGCAGCCAATTCTTTCCCGCGTTGATCCAGCACACGCAAGACCGGATCGAGCGCGGAACCGATCCGCTGTGCCACCACCTCAATCGAGAAACGTTCCCCGCCGCGCGCGTGAAAGCGGTAAAAATCTGAACTCAATTCCGCGCACTGCGCATCCACCACGATGGGCGGTTGCAACTTCACCGCGGCGGCGGCCGAATGCGAACTGCCACTCGTGCTCGCCGCTGGCAAGTCGTCGATGGCGATCAGAAAAAACAACGACGCGCCTGAACTGCTCGCCACGCGCACCGCGCCTACTCCGGCGGGAACATCGTGCGGCACGAGCAAATCGATTTGGGCCGCGCCGTTGGTGAACCGCGGCGAAGTCGCCAATTCAGCCGGGAAGCTAGTCCAAATCGCGGAAATGTTTTGCAAGCCCTCTCCCGTGAGCGAGAGATGATTCAACCGGCCGGGGTTCACCGCGCGAGGTGTGACCCGAGTGACCACAGGCGCCGCGCTCGATGGATTTGAGCAAATGATAAAGAAGCAAAGCAGCAGCGGGCAAATGAATGGGCGAAGCACGCACAGGTATTGCCATCGGAACCGTTCCGAGCCAACAGAAATTTTTTGACCATGTGCACCTTCGCTGGGGCGAGTGGGTCGCATCCAGATCGTTGTTCAGCCCCAATGGGGTCGTGCATTTTTTTCCATCGCCGCGCTTGGTGTGCGGTTTTTCCCTCTCCAAGCAGAATTCCTGGGAATTCGCATCCACTCTCGACACAATCTTTCCGGCAGAGTTTTATCGGCGCATGGCAATTTATCCTGATCTCGACGGTAAGATTGTCGTCATCACAGGCGGGGCGCAGGGCATCGGCGCGGCGATGGTTCCGGCGTTTCATTCGCAGGGAGCCCACGTTTGTTTTTGTGATGTCCAGACGGCGGCCGCCCGGAAAATCGAGAAGCAGTTGGGTGTCGGAGTCGAATTCACGCGAGTTGATCTGCTCAAACCGGCCGAAGTTCAACAATGGCTGGCAGAGATTTCACAAAAGTTCGAGCGGGTCGATGTGTTGATCAACAATGCCGCAAGCGATCCGCGGCAAACCCTGGCCAAGATGTCGGTCACTGCTTGGGATGAATTATTCGCGCGCAACCTCCGGGCTTTTTTTCTGACGGCGCAAGGGGCGGCCGATCTGATGCCGCCGGGCAGTGCGATCATCAATTTCAGTTCCATTACGTTTCATACCGCCCCGGCAGAGATGACAGCGTATGTCGCGACCAAAGGCGGGATTATCGCTTTCACCCGCAGCCTGGCGCGAGAACTGGGACCGCGCGGCATCCGCGTGAACACGTTGTCGCCCGGCTGGATCATGACCGAACGCCAGAAACGAATGTTCGTGACGCCCGCAGTCGAAAAGTTAATCCGCCGTTCCCAATGCGTTCCCGAGCTTATCGATCCGGAGGAGATTGCTGAGGTCGCTTTGTTTCTGGCAAGCAGCGCGAGCCGGGCGATCACCGGCCAGGAAATTCTCGCGGACCGCGGATGGGCTCATTCTTGAAACAACTGAACAACCCCCTTACGTTTCTCCAACTATGAAACGCTACTTGCCGCTGCTCTTAGCTTCGTCGTGCCTTTTGAATTTTGCATTACTCCAGGCTCAAAACGCCAAACTCGATACCGCAGCCATCGAGCGGACCACTGGCCTTTCGGGAAAACTGAACGCGGCCGAAGGCGTGTTTAAAGTCTCCGCGCCGCGAACGGACGTTCCGGTGATGGTCGACCGCTGGAAAATGCCGCCCTTCATGGGCCTGACCTCATGGGCCGCTTTCCAGCCGTCTGCAAACGGCGAAGCCATGGTCATGGGCGATCTGGTGTTGTTCGAAGATGAAGTGAATCCCGTCATGAGCGCCGTTTTCCAAGCCGGGCTCGAAGTGACGGCGTTGCACAACCATTTTTTCTTCGATAAACCCAAAGTCTATTTCATGCACATCAGCGGCCACGGCCAAACGGACACTCTCGCCCGCGGTGTGCGCGCCGCCCTTGATAAGGTCAAAGAACTCCGCGCCGCTCAGCAGGAACCGGCGGAGACATTCGGCGCTCTGCCCCTCCCCGCGCAGAGCACCATCTCATCGGAAACTCTTGGACGGATTATAGGGACCAAAGGGGAAAGCAAAGACGGGATGTTCAAAGTTGTGATCGGCCGCAAAGCCCAGATGCAACACGGCGGCGAGGTGGGCAAAGAAATGGGCGTCAACACTTGGGCCGCATTTGCTGGCAGCGATGAAAATGCGGTGGTGGATGGCGATTTCGTTGTGCGCGAAGCCGAGCTTCAGAATGTTTTGAAAACGCTTCGGCACGGGGGAATCAACATTGTTGCGATTCACCATCACATGACCCACGAAGAACCGCGGATGATTTTTCTTCATTACTGGGGCCGCGGCAAAGCTGAGGCGCTTGCGCAATCGATCAAAGCTGCGCTGGCGGTTCAACGGGATTGAGCCGCGAAAACTTCGTGAACCTGGTTGATTCCTCGATGCGGCGGCCGTTCACGGTTGCGGTCGCGGTAACCGCACTTTTGCTCGGCGCGGTTCTCGCCTGGTGGCGCATGCCGCGCGACATTTTTCCGAGCTTAGGCATACCGACCATTTACGTCGCCCAACCGTACGGCGGCATGGATCCGGCGCAGATGGAAGGTTACCTGACGTACTATTTCGAATATCACTTCCTCTACATTACCGGCATCGAGCATGTGGAATCGAAATCGATCCAGGGCAACGCGCTCATCAAATTGCAATTTCATCCAGGCACCGACATGTCCCAGGCGCTCTCCGAAACCGTCGCGTATGTCAACCGCGCACGCGCTTTCATGCCGCCAGGCACAGTGCCGCCGTTCATCATGCGGTTCGACGCGGGCAGCGTCCCGGTCGGGAACCTGGTCTTTACCAGCGCCACCCGCTCCGTCGGAGAAATGCAAGATTTGGCCCTGAACCGCGTCCGGCCTTTGTTCGCGACGTTGCCCGGCGTTTCCGCTCCGCCACCCTTTGGCGGCAGCGCACGCTCGATCGTGGTTGACCTCAAACCCGACCGTTTGCGCGCTTATCAGATGTCCCCGGAGGAAATCGTTTCTGCGATCTCAGGCGCGAACACGATTGTGCCGTCAGGAAATATTCCGCTCGAAGGAAAATATCCGATGGTCCCGCTCAACTCGGTGGTCCGAAACATTCACGACCTCGATTCCGTGCCGATTCGCGCGGGCAGTTATCCCGCGGTGTTTCTGCGGGACGTGGCGGTGGTGTCAGACGGATCGGACATCGTGACCAGCTACGCTTTGGTGAACGGCCGTCGCACGGTTTACATTCCGGTCACGAAACGTTCCGATGCCTCGACGTTGTCGGTGGTGAACCTGGTGAAGCGAAACCTCGGCAAATTCCAGAGCGTTCTGCCCGACGACGTGAAGGTGGCTTACACGTTTGATCAATCACCTTATGTCGAACGCGCGATTCGCGGGGTCACGCTCGAAGCCGCCTTGGGAGCGCTGCTGACCGGTTTGATGATTTTCATCTTCCTGCGGGACTGGCGCAGCGTGCTGATTGTTGTGCTGAACATTCCCCTTTCGTTGGTCGGGGCCTTGTTCGCGCTCTGGTTGACCGGGCAAACCATCAACATCATGACGCTCGGCGGGCTCGCCCTGGCCGTCGGCATTCTCGTGGATGAAGCCACCGTCTGCATCGAGAACATCCATGTGCACCTGGCCCGGGGACGAAGCGCCGCCCAAGCGGCTTTCGATGCCACCGTGGAAACAACCGTGCCACGGCTCCTGGCGATGCTCTCGATCCTGGCCATTCTCGCGCCCGCCTTTTTCATGGTGGGCGCCGCCAAAGCGATGTTCGTTCCGCTCGCACTGGCCGTCGGTTTCGCGATGATTACCTCGTACCTTTTGTCGAGCACGCTGGTTCCAATTCTCTCCGTTTGGCTCTTGCGCGGCGCGCAACATCCCGTCCAACGCGCGACTTTTTTCCAACGCATGCAAGGCCGTTATGCCCGCTCCATGCGCGGAGTGATGCGGGTTCGATGGCTCGCGGCAGCGGCCTATTTGCTCGTGGCAGGTGCAGTAATCGTTTTAGTCGCGCCGCGGCTGGGCACGGAAATCTTTCCGCGCGTCGACGCGGGACAACTGCAACTGCGGCTCAGAGCGCCAGCGGGGACTCACGTCACCGGCACCGAGGCCATTGCCCTGAAAGTGCTCGGTGTGATCGCGGCGGAGGTGGGAACGAACAATGTCCAAACCACGTTGGGATTCGTGGGGGCACATACGCCGAGTTACCCGATCAATCTCATTTACCTTTGGAGTAGCGGGTCGGAAGAAGGGGTCGTCCAGGTGCAGCTGAAAAAAGGCGCGCGCATCCAGATTGAAACACTGAAGGAACGACTGCGGTCCCGGCTCAGCCGCGAGTTCCCGGACGTTAAATTCTCGTTCGAGCCAAGTGATATTGTCAGCCGCGTCATGAGTTTGGGCGCGGCCACGCCGATCGAGGTGGCCGTGAGCGGCCCGACCTTGAGCGCGAATGAAGCGTTTGCCCAAAAAATTCTGGACCGTCTGAAACGAGTCAAGGAATTGCGCGACGTGCAGTTTGGACAATCGCTGGATTACCCGACGGTGGATGTCGTGCTGAACCGTGAGCGCGCCGGTTTGATGGGAATTCAAACCTCGGAAGCGGGCCGTTCGTTAGTGGCCGCAACTTCCTCGAGCCGGTTTGTGGTTCCGAATTATTGGGCCGATCCCAATAGCGGCATAGCCTATCAGATCCAGGTCCAAATTCCGCAAACGAACATGAATTCTTTGGAGGACGTGAAGAATATTCCAATCGCCTTCCGCCATGGACAGGCGGCTTTGTTGCGCAACATCGCGCACGTCAGCCGCGGCACGACCCCCGGAACGTACGAACGCTATAACATGCAACGGATGATCAGCGTGACGGCCAATCTTGCGAACTCTGACCTCGGCAGCGTCACGCGCAAGGTGGAACAGGCGCTGCGCGAGTTGGGCGATCCGCCCCCAAAAGTGGCGGTGGCGCTCCGCGGCCAGGTTGTTCCGATGAACCAAATGATGACTGGCCTGCGGGTCGGACTGCTCCTGGCGATTGCCGCGATTTTTCTGTTGCTCGCCGCGAATTTCCAGTCTTTAAAACTCCCGTTCATCGTCGTCTCGACCGCTCCCGCGGTGATCGCGGGAGTTGCTTTGGTGTTATGGGCAACCGGCACGACCTTGAACATTCAATCGTTCATGGGCGCCATCATGGCCATCGGGGTGGCCGTGGCCAACGCGATTCTGCTCGTTACGTTCGCCGAACGGGAACGGCTCGCTGGCCAAACGAGCGAGGCGGCCGCGGTGGAAGGCGCCCAGAGCCGGTTGCGTCCGATTCTCATGACTAGCTTTGCCATGATGGCGGGGATGTTTCCGATGGCGCTCGGGTTGGGCGAAGGTGGACAACAGACAGCGCCGCTGGGCCGCGCCGTGATTGGCGGGCTGGCCGCAGCGACGATCGCAACGCTGCTGGTGTTGCCATCGATCTTTGCGATCGTCCAACGGCGCAGCCCGACCCGATCGGCGTCCTTGAGTCCTTACGACGAAGGAAGCGAGCATCATGTCCGTTCCAGCGCCGATTCTAAAAATGAAGAATAATTCGCGCACCTGCCCCACCGGAGCGGACAAGAAGAACAGGGAGAATTGCCATGAAGCGTGGCGCAGACATTCTTGCATGCTGCTGAGGATAGATCTTTCCCCTGGGCTGATCTCGTTAAGCGGGCGACCTACTGCAGAGGGTGGACAGGCTAAAGCCTCCGTTCCGGAGAGAAGCCGCGACCGCCAAATGCTCGGGAAAGCGTCCGGTGTGCTGTTATTCGCGGCGCTCTTTGTCCTTGCGAGCACGAGCGGCTGTAAACCCACCGGCGCTGAACCCCAGGCCAAACCCCCTCCCCCAGCTGTCGTTCAACTGGTCAAGCCGACCCGCGGCGAGATCAGCCGAAACGTCGTTCTCCCGGCAGCGATTCTCCCGTACCAGCAAGCGACGCTTTATGCGAAGGTGGCAGGTTACGTGAAAACGATCCGCGTGGATAAAGGCGATGAAGTTAAAGCGGGCGACCTGCTCGCGGATCTCGAGGCGCCCGAACTCGCCGCTGACCGAGCTCGCCTCCAGGCGGAGTTGGGCATCGCGCAAATCGATTTTCAGCGCGTTCGTGAAGCCTCGGAAAAAGCGCCGGACCTCATCGTCCCACAAAGCATCGATGCCGCGCGCGCCAAATGGGAAGTCGCTCAAGCAAACTTGAAGCGGATCGAGACGTTGCTGAATTACGCGAAAATTGTTGCGCCATTTGGAGGGATCGTGACCCGCCGTTACGTCGATCCCGGGGCGTTCATCCCCGCCGCCACCTCCGGCAGCACCGCGCAGAGCGCAGCTGTTCTGACGTTGATGGATTTTTCCAAAGTTCGGGTCCAGGTGGCTGTTCCCGAAAACGAAGTGCCCTTGATCAAAAAAGAAATAGCCGTCCGAATCGCCATCGAAGAATTGCCCGGACGTTTCTTCGACGGCCGGGTGACGCGATTTTCCTACGCGCTCGATGAGTCGACCAAAACGATGCTGGCGGAAATCGAATTGCCCAATCCGAAAGCCGAGCTTCGGCCGGGCATGTACGCGTCCGCGCGAGTTTCGGTGGAACACAAAACAAACGTCCTCCTCATTCCGGTGGACGCGTTGCTCGTCGAGAAAACCAAACAGTCGGTGTTCACCGTCGAGAACAACACGGCCAAGAAGCTCGCGGTCAAAGCCGGCTTCAACGATGGCGTGCATGTCGAGATCGTGGAAGGACTCAGCGCGGATCATGCGATCATTCTGATCGGCAAACAAACCATCGCAGACGGACAACCGGTGCAGATCGCCGAGCGCACGTTGAAGCCATGAAGCGGAACCACGCACACCCCTCGACTCTGTTACTCAAATCCGAAATTCGAATTTCGTGCTTCGGAGCTCCTCCTTTTGAATTTCAACTTCCGTTGGCGGGGCACTGTTTGTGCCTCTTGCGAAGTTTGTTGCTTGGTTGTTGCTTAACGTTCGCGAGCTTCGCAGCTGAGACGAGCCAGGCCCCGACCGCCACAAACAGTCTCCCGATCGATCTGCCCACGGTGCTTCGCCTGGCTGGCGCGCAGAATCTCGATGTCCAAATCGCTCGACAACGTCTGGCCGAAGCTCAGGCCAATCGAGAGACAGCGATTTGGCAATTCATCCCTGCCATCCGTCCAGGCGTGAGTTATGCCCAGCACGATCATCTCATCCAGAGTGTCGAAGGCAAAATGCTGGAGGTTGAAAAAAATTCTTACACCGTCGGGCCGACAGTCGCGGCTCAGGTCGATTTGGGCGAAGCCATTTACCGCGCACTTGCCGCGCGGCAATTAGCAAAGGCCGCTCGCTTCGCGCTCGAGAGCCAGGCGCAAAATTCCATTTTGGACGCCGTCGAGGGCTACTTCGATCTCGTCAAAGCACGCGCCGAAAGCGACATCGCCAGCGAAGCCGTTCGCATCGCAACCAATTATGCGGCCCAAGTGCAGCAAGCGGTCGGCGCTGGTCTGGCCTTTAAAGGCGACGTGTTGCGCGTGCGAGTTCAGGCCGAACGGTACGCGGCCGCGCTCCGAGAAAACGAACGCCAACAAGAATCCGCTTCCGCCCGACTGGCGACCGTGCTGCACCTCGATTCCGCAACGGCCTTGGCGCCGCTGGAACGCGCGCCGATGGCGTTGGAACTTTTTCCCACCAACCGCGCCGGGGCTAATCTCATCGCTGAAGCATTCCGAGCTCGGCCCGAATTGCGGGAAACAGAAGCGCAGCTCGCCGCAGCGCGCGACGCGAAACGCGGCGCCACTTACGGGCCGCTCATTCCAACGGTCGGCGGGCAGCTGTTCGCTGGCGGTTTAGGCGGTTCCAGCGATGCTGGCGCATCCCGGTTCGGCGAGTCCGAAGATTACCAGGTCATGCTCGGATGGAAAATTGGACCGGGCGGGTTATTCGACCGCGGCCGCGTTCACGCTGCTGAAGCGCGATTTCAGTTGAGTCAACTCGGCCAAGCCAAAGTGCAGGACCAGATCCGGCTGCAGGTCATCGAAAGCGAGGCGAAGTTGCGCGCGATTGGCGATCGTCTCGAACATCATCGGCGCGCGGTTGAATTGGCCGAGGAAACTCTCCGGCTCACCCAAGCACGCAAGCAATTCGCCGTCGGGGCGGTGCTGGAAGCGATCCAAGCGGAACAGGAGTTGACCAGCGCGCGGTTGGACTATGCGAACGACATTGCGGAGTACAACAAAGCGCAGTTCGGCCTCCTGCGCGCGATCGGGGGAAATTTGGCTGGAATCGCGCAACGTTGAGGAGAGCCCCTCGCGTCCGGAACGCAGCGTTTACGCTGCAGGCGAGACGTTGCGCCAATGCTGTGGCCTGCGTGCCTTATGGATTCGTCACCGCGAACGCGGCGCCCTTCTCGCTCAGGCTGATGTAATCCAGCAGAATTCGTTTCGTCTCCTTCAGAGGAATGTCGATGAACGTGAGCTTGTTCTCTTCCTCTTCCTCCGGGCTGACGTTCAGAGAAATCTTGCTCTCCGCCTTCGCGAGCTCGTTGGTTTTGCTGACGGGCGCAGGCAAGCCAGGCGCGTCGCTCAGCTTGACGGTCAGTTCGTACGTTTTTTCGTTTGGCTCCGGGCGAGCTTTCAAGTCGGCCTGGCGGCGTTTCGACCGTTCTTCAGCGTCTTTCTTTTCCTGGTTCCGCTCCGCTTCATTGAGCGAGACGCTCTTGTCGGCCAACTGCTTTTTCACCCGCTCGATTTCCTCTTTCAAGAATCGGAAGTCTGGATCAGTTTCGATCCGCTTTTCATCCCGCTTGCGGAGTTCAGCCAGGAACGGCTGGACGCGGTTGAGTTTCTCAAATTTCTGGCTCGGGATAGTGTCCCAGGGCAACGGGTTCTCGAGCGACCCTTCGCCAAATTCGCCGTAATCATTCAGCGAAGGCAAGGTGAGATCGGGCGCCACACCTTTCAACTGCGTGGAGGAGCCGCTGGCCCGGTAGAATTTGCGGATCGTCAGCTTTACTGCGCCCGGATTTTCCTGGCTTTTGCCGATCTGCCGGATGTACGGCTCGAGCGAAATTAACGACTGCACTGTCCCCTTGCCGTGCGTGGACGAATCGCCAACGACCAAGGCGCGACCGTAATCCTGAAGCGCTCCAGCCAGAATCTCGGAGGCGGAGGCGCTGAACCGGCTGGTCAGGACGATCATGGGCCCATCATACAAAACGCTGGGGTCAGTGTCCGAATCGACGATGATCTTGTTATTGTGATCCCGGACTTGGACAACGGGCCCTTCCTTAATGAACAGGCCAGTCAATGTAATCGCTTCCTCGAGCGAGCCGCCGCCATTGCGGCGCAAATCCAGAATTAATCCCGCGACCCGTTCGCGCTTCAACTTGCGCAGAAGTTTGGCGACATCAACGGTGGTGCTCTTCGGCTCACTCACCGACTTTTCGTGGTCGAGATTGAAGTCACGGTAAAATGATGGGAGATCAATCACGCCAATCCGGACGGGCTCACCGTTTTCGCCCGGCAATTCGATAATCTTCGCCTTCGCTTCCTGGTCCTCGAGCGGAATTTCATCCCGGACCAGCTTGATCACTTTCGTTTCCGAAGGGTCGGTCGCGTCGGCGGGAATGACGGTCAGTTGAACGAGTGTGCCTTTCGGGCCGCGGATCATCTCGACGATTTTCATGAGGCGTTCGTCCACGACGTCCACCGGTTTGCCCGAGTCGCCCTGGGCAACGGCGACGATTTTATCATTCTCCTTGAGCTTTTTGCTCTTGGCCGCCGGCCCGCCCGCCACCAGTTGTTTGATTTTGCAATAGCCGTCCTCCGATTGGAGCACCGCGCCAATGCCAAAAAGCGACAGCTTCATCCCGATCGCAAAATTATCCAATTGCGATTTGCCCATGTAATCCGAGTGCGGATCATAAACATGAGTCAGCGCGGAAAGGTACAATTCCAGCACGTCGCTGCTGTCGTATTTCTCGAGGGTGTGCAGAAGGCGGACGTAGCGTTTCTCGATTTTTTCGCGGGCTTCTTTGTCGCGCTTTTCGTCGGAAGCGCCGTTGTTCGCGGCTTTGTCCGTTTTCGGGCTTTCGAGTTTGTTTTCCGGTTTGTCGCTGTCGTTTTTGGCCGAATCAGCTTTGGCAGGCTTGAACTGGAGCCGCTCCTGGAGCAATTCGTATTTCACCTGTTTGCGCCAAAGTTCTTTCGCCTCGTTGATGTCCTTTGGCCGGGGCGCGTTCTTGCGATCGAGGTTATAACGTTCTTGCTCGTTGAAATCGAATTTGCCGTTCAACAGCAGGTCATGGGCGAAATCGACCCGTTGCTGCAGGCGCTGCAGAAGCCGGCGAAAAATAATCCGGCCAGGTTCGGTGTCGCCTTTTCGAGTGAGATCATCGAGCTTTTTGCGAAAACCTTCGAACGCCTGCTGGTCCGATTGCAGGAAGAGCGAATGAAGTGGGTCGAGCGTATCCATGTAACGATCTAGAAATTTGGAGGAAATTTCATCGTCGAGCGGGCGTTGCAGATAGTGCTGATTTTCCAGGAGCCCGGAAGTGAGCTGAGCGATGGCCTTATCGTTCGCGCCGGCGGGCAGGACCTTGATGGCGGTGATGGCGGGAGCGGTCAGGCCGCCTTCCAGCAAGGTGGTGTCGGGACGCGGCGCCCGAACATCCTTGGACGGGAGCGAGCTCTGCGCGGTCGTCGTTTGAGATTTTTCTGACGCGGGTTTGCTAATCGCTTTGGTGAGGACCAGCGGTGACAAAACCACCGTAAGATTCAAAACGACCACGAAAATAAACTTCTTCACGCTCTACCTTTTGTTTCTGGGTTTGCTCGCGAGCCAAAAGGTAGCATAGGCCAAACAAATTACATCCACTTTTTTGTAAAATCCCTGGTGGGAAACTCTCCGCTGAGTATGCTCCGGAAAAGCCGCTGGCCGAAGGCGCCTTCCGCCATGGTGAAGGCCAGCGACACAACCTGTGACCCGTTTTGGACGCGTGAACGCCGCGTCCCTCCAGAGCCCAAATTCTTTTATGCTGCGCTTTTCACTGCTTGGGATTCCGGTCGGCGTCGAGTGGATTTTTTGGATCAGCACAGTTTTGCTGGGAGGCGGTTGGACCGCGCAAACACAAGAGGACTGGGTTGAAGTGGGCGTTTGGGTGGCGGTGGTTTTCGTCTCGATTTTGGTTCATGAGTTCGGTCACGCCCTGGCCGGCAAAAAATTTGGCGCGCGTCCGGTGGTCCGGCTTCACAGCTTGGGTGGAATGACCTTCCTGCCGGGCGCAACCTTTACACGGGCGGAAAACCTGTTCGTCTGCGCGGCCGGCCCGCTCGCGGGCTTGGCCTTGGGCGCAGCCGTGTTCGCGCTAGCTCGGTTTGTTCCGGAAGATTACGGCTGGATTCGTGTGGCCATTCACTTCGCGCTCTACGTGAATTTCTTTTGGACCTTTCTCAATTTGCTGCCGATTCAGCCGCTCGACGGCGGCCAAATTCTTCGACTGACCCTCGGATCAAACCGTCTGCGCTTGGCGGGTTGGATTGGGGCAGTGCTGGCAGTGGCGCTGTGTGTTTGGGCATGGTCGCACCAGCAATTTTTTTTGGCTCTGTTTTTTGGGTTCCTCGCTTACCATAACTTCCAAATGCGGCCGACTCCCGGCGGAGTTGTCACCGAGACAATCGAACAGCCGAACGACGTGAACCGATAAACGAAGGAAGGTTGCTGCATGAACGAACAGATCGCGTTTCGAATCGCTGCGGTGACCGGTTGCTTGGGCGTCGCGCTCGGCGCATTTGGAGCGCATGCGCTCAAGACCCAGTTGGAGGGGCATTACCGCGAAGTTTGGGAAACAGCCGTTTTCTACCACCTGATTCATGCCGTGATGCTGGCCGTCGTCAGCCAAATGAAATCGTGGAACCGCGGCCCGTATCTCTGTTTCTTGGCGGGGATTCTTCTTTTTAGCGGGAGTTTGTATTTGCTCGCCGTGACGCAAGTCCGCTGGCTGGGAGCGATCACTCCCTTTGGCGGGCTCAGCTTTTTAGCGGGCTGGCTCTGGCTGGCGATCGCCGGGTTCCGCGGAGCAACGAAATAATCCAACCGTGAATGATTCCACCTCACGACCGATCCTCTGCTTCGGCGAAATCTTGTGGGATTCTTTGCCGCGAGGGTTGTTCCCCGGCGGCGCCCCAATCAATGTCGCTTACCACCTCAAACGGCTCGGCCGGCGGCCACTGCCTGTCACAGCGGTCGGCGACGATTTTCTCGGGCAAGAATTATTGCGGCGGCTCAGGCATTGGGAAATCGAAACGCGCGCCATTCACACCATCGACTCGAAACCGACCGGCGCGGTCGAGGTGGAATTGAGCCAGACAGGCTCGCCGCGATTCATGATTCTGGAAGATGTCGCCTGGGATTGCATTCAGCTGCGGCCTTCCATGAACGAATGGGTCGAAGCTGCCGAAGCAATCGTGTTTGGTTCGCTTGCGCAGCGGTCCGAACAAAACCGCCGAACGCTAGCGGAAATTTTCGAAAAAGCGCGCGATGGCAAACGAGTGTTCGACGTGAATCTCCGCCCGCCGTTTGTGGATCATGAGATCGTTTGGAGTTTGGCGCGCCAATCCCATTTGCTGAAAGTGAATCACGAGGAACTCGGCCTTTTGCTCGCGGGGCCTGACCAGCCCAATCCTGAGCCTCTTCGCCCGCATGAATTGGAGCTGCCCGCGCGGCGGCTCGCGGATAAAGCTGAATGCGCTTCAGTTTGCGTGACGGCTGGCGCCTGGGGCGCCGGCTGGCTGCATGAAGGAAGATGGTTCTGGAGTGAAGCCGAGCCGGTCCCAGTGAAGGACACTGTCGGCGCCGGAGACGCCTTCCTCGCGGCCCTCGTGAATGGCTGGTTGCGGCCTCAAATCGAGCCGGAGCCTATCTTGTTCAGGGCATGCCGGCTCGCGGAATTTGTCGCGGCACAGGATGGAGCCACTCCCCCTTACACTCTTTCACGGACGGGTGAGATTCTGGCGGCGTGATCGCGCGTTCGGCCAGGAGCTTGAACGCGCCCGTATAATCAAAAATCAAAAATTCAATTCAGAGCAGGCTGGCGGATTCGGCATCCAAATACAATCTGGCGTGACTCTGGCGGCGCAAGATTGAAGCCGGACAGCTCCGGTCGATCGGTTCCTTCAGAGCAGCCCGTACTGCTTTGGCTTTCCGCCTCTCGGGCGAAATGCAAATCATTCTTTTGGCCGAACAGAGCGCCGGGATCGTCAGTGTCAGCGCATATTCCGGCACGGCCTGCAGCGTGGGAAAATGGCCTTCACCCGCTTGCTGCTGCCGGCAAGCGAGATCGAGTTTCACAATCTTCACCGAACGGCGATCGTCAAAATTCGCCACCGGCGGGTCGTTAAACGCAATGTGCCCGTTCTCCCCAATGCCCAAGCAGCAAAGATCGATCGGGCTGACTCGAAGTAAATTCGTGTAACGGTCGCACTCATCGATCGGTTCGAGCGCGTCTCCTTCCAGATAATGAAAGGCCTGTGGCCGGACGCGGTGCTCGACCCGTTCTTTCATGTAACGCCGGAAACTCGCGGTGTGTTCGGCAGGAATTCCCAAATATTCGTCCATGTGAAATAAGACGACGCGCGACCACTCGACCGTATTGAGCGCGATTAACCGACCGAGGAAATCGATCTGGGAATTGCCCGTCGCGAGAATGACTCGGGCGCTGCCCTGGCGCGCGATCGTTTCGCGCAAATATTCGCCCGCTTCAAGGGCCGCAGCATCGGCCAATTGTGACCGCGTGGAAAAAATCATCACGGGCAACGAATCGACTTGGAACGTTCGCGCCTCGTCCGACCTCGAGGGAGCTTGTATTGGCTTGGCATTCATGAATCGAATCAGGAATAAGGTCGGCCAGAGTAATGGCGGACGCCCGATTCGGCAAGCTTTGCCGATCGCCATGAGCTCGAAAGGCGCTCGAAAGGTGCATGACGCCAAAAAGACGCCCTGAATTGCGCGTAACCGCGTCCCACCTGAATTGCGCGTAACCGCGTCCCACTTCCGCCGTGTCCTCATAGGGGCCGTGTCATGTCCTCCTAGTCCTCCTAGGGTCAGATCTCGAATTTTGTCCTCCTAGGGTCAGATCTCGACTTTTGACAATTCGCGTGTCCTCCTAGGGTCAGATCTCGACTTTTGACAATTCGTTTTGGATCTGTTGAGCGATTCGGCAAAAGACAGGGTCACTGGAAACCCGCCGGCCAAACCGACTCACCGCAGCGCCGATCGCGGTGTAATCCAATCCCCCAGCTCGCTGCGCCAACTCTCGCAACTTCAAACGTCCGGCATGTCTCCCGATCCACAGGGCCGCATCTCGTCCCCAATCCCCGTGCCGATCACAAAAGTCTTTCCACTGTTCGCCTTTGACCTTCTCCACCGCCTCCACGATCGAATCCCATCGGACTGCCTTTTTTAACTCACGCACCCGCGATTGCTCGCGAGGATCGCCTTTGATTTTAAGGCTCTCCGCAAAGCTTTTGCTTCCCAAAATGAGGCCGCCAATCAGATGCTCCCACGGTTTTTCGGGCAGCCCTTCCCGCAAGGAGCTTTCGGTATACTCACGTAGGGCGGCCCGGCGTTGCTTCTCGGTCCGTCCTCCGCTCAATTTTCCTAATAACTCGCTCGTCAGCCACGTCGGCACGGCTTCATACCCCGCATAAGCGCGATAAGAACTCCACTTCCAGCCTCGGAGCACGCGGAGCCGCCGAGTCACCACCTCCGCTGAGGGGGCCGGAGCCAAGCCGATCCGGCTAGCCCGCCGTTCTGCCTTGCTCAGCCCGAGCGAGCTCACTCTCACTGGGTTCAAATGCACATAACGGCCGACTTCCTGGAATTGGCCGTCCCCCTCGATGAGGACTGCCTTGAAACGGCCTTGAAGAAGATGCCCGCTCCTCTCGTGGCGCCGGTTAAACCAAACGCTGTAACTCACATTCAGCCATTGGCCCGCGCGGCTCAAATTGGGTTCGGGAGTTTCTAACAGCAGATGATAATGATTTGGCATGAGGACGTAAGCGTGCAATTTGACTCCAAAACGCTCCGGCCACCTGCTTAACAACTCAAGAAAATGGCCCCGGTCGCGATCATCCTTAAAAATCTCACCCCGTTCATTTCCGCGAGCGGTAAAGTGGTAGCGCCCTCCCGCAATTTCAATCCTCAGCGGCCTAGCCATGGGCAAGTCTGTTACCTCGACACACGGGAATTGTCAATATTCGAGATCTGACCCCAAACGCCAACCCTCCTCAGCCACCCAGCCAGGGTAACAATTCTTTTGGCGCAATTCGTCGGGCCGGGTGTTTCGCGCTTGCACGGACCCCTCCTTGACTTATGCTCGCTTTTAATTCAATGCCCACGGACCAAGCCTCCAACTCAGGGGCGCCCTCGCCGTCAAAGACCCCGCCCGTGCCAGGCACATTTCAAGCGCTGACGATTCGAGAGCTTCGGCAGCAATCGTCCTGTCTGCGATCGAAGGATTCTCCTGCCGAAGCTTCGGAGTTCGCACTGTTGATCGCCCCATATCTGCCGCTGGTTTATGGCAGCGCGTTACGGTTGTTGAGCGAAGATGTGGAAACGGCAACGGAAGTCGCTACGGCGGTTTTTGAATCCTTGCGCCGGCGCTGGCGTCGGCTCCCAAAACGGACGGTGATCAGCGCTTGGCTCTTGCGCAGCACCTGGTTCGCCGCTCGGCAGCGTCGATCGCTGGGCGATCCGCCGCGGAGAACGGCAGACGCGCTGGTTTCCTATGAAATTTTCCTCAAGCATTTCTTTCGGTTGAAGCCCGCGCAGCAACACGTGCTGCTCCTTTATTCCTGCCTGCAGCAATCATCTGATCGAATCACGGCAGCGCTGCGCATGAGAAAGACGCGCTGTGAGAAGACATGCCGGCGCGGAATAAAAATCCTTTCGAAAAAATTAAAACGCCTCGAACACGGTCCCGAGCATTTTTTAACGGGTCTTCCAAGTCTGGTTCCCTCGCACGTTGAGGCGCTCGTCCTGGGCCGATTGCGTGAACCGCCGTCCAAGCGGACACATCTCGTCCGTTCGACTCTACGCGCCTGGCGCTGGGCACAACTGCGTTTGCGACTCAAACGGCTTGGGGCCGCGCTCGGGACGGTCGTTTGTCTAGCTGCGCTTTTGGCTGCTAGCTTTATTTGGTTAGCCAGGCACGGTTACGTCACACAATGGTTCATCCGTCTTAATGCGAAGCAATTGGCCAAAGACATTCCCGAACTGGCTCAGCCGGCCCGGCCGTGGCCCATTTCGCCGCAAGATCGCGCACTCGTCCAAAACACACTTCCTAACACCGCAGCCGAACTCTACCATTTAACGAACATTTGGCTCGCGGAGCTGAGCTTCACTCCTGAGCAATGGCGCAGGATGGCGCCGTCTCGGGTCCCTCCTGTGCCGAACCTTTTTGGGAAAGATGGCAAAATGGTTCTTCGCAACCCAAAAGCCCGGCGGAGTGGACTGGCTGGAGCCTTGGGCATGGACTTCAACTGGACCGAAGGCCGCTTGGATTTCGCGGACAGCAGTTTTAATCGGGTAGCCGTGCGTTATCGTGGGAATGGGACTTATATCAATTCACTCTATGGCCCGAAGCAGTCTTTCAAAGCAGATCTCAATCAATTTACCAAGAAGCAGCGGCTCGCTGGTGTTGATACGTTGAATTTCGTTAATTCCATCCCCGATGGCTCTTACCTTCACGATGCGCTCGCCGAACGCCTTTTTCGCGACCTGGGCACGCCCGCGCCAAGGACAGCGTTCGCTTACGTTTCAGTAAACGTCCCGGGAAAATTCAGCCACCAGCCGCTCGGCCTTTACGTGTTGATCGAAAACATAGACAGCGACTTCGCGGCCGATCGTTTCGGATCGAAAAGTGTCCCTATCTTTAAGCCGGTCACAACGGAACTATTCGAGGATTTAGGCGCTGAGTGGGCGGCCTACGCTGACATTTATGATTTGAAAACGAAGGCGACGCCCGAACAGAAGCAACGAATCATCGACCTGGCCCAGATCGTGACGCATGCCACGGACGAGGAGTTCGCGCGGCGTTTGCCCGAATTCCTCGATCTCGGACAATTCGCGGCTTTCCTGGCCGGGCATGTTTTGTTGTCGAGCTATGATGGTTTCCTGGCTAACGGCCAGAATTTATATCTCTATCTCGATCCACGCTCGAATCAATTTGGGTTCATTCCTTGGGATCAGGACCATGCCTGGGGCGAGTTCGGTTATGTAGGCGCCGCTGATCAGCGTGAACATGCCAGCATTTGGCAGCCGGAAGTTTATCCCTTCCGTTTTCTGAAGCGCGTCATGAAAGTGGAAGCCTTCCGAACCGTCTACCGGGCCACGCTGGAAAACGCCTTGGAAAAGCTATTCACGAAGGAACGTCTGTTTGCGCAGATCGATCAACTCGCCACAGCCATTCGCCCAGCCGTCGCCGCGGAATCCGATTTTCGACTCCGCCGGTTTGAACAATCCGTCAGTGATCAATGGCTGCCTGGCCCGCGCGAAAACGGGAATCCAGAAGGCCCAAAAGCTCCGGTCCATCAAATCAAACGGTTCATCACGAACCGGATCATCTCCATCCGCGAGCAACTCGACGGGAAATCGGAAGGGATTAAGCTTAGCGGAAAGTGGTAAGCAGGCCAGCATAGCGGCCCAGCCAGTAAGGCAGGAGGAAATCCAAACCCGGATATTCAAGCGGCGCGTCGTTTCCGCCGGAGAGTTGGCAGGGGGAACGTTGCCACAGGAAGTCGTTCGGCGGCCTTTCGCTCACGAACAAGGCGAACTTCGACCACGCCGCGTTGTTCACCTTGATGTGATCGAGATCCGCGCGCCCAGCCTGGTCCACCCGATGATCCCAGCGCGGTGCAGCTGGAAAATCCGCCAACATTCCTTCCGCGGTTGCGCGTGCGACAACGTTCGTCCGATCACCTGTCGCGGAAAGGTAGAGAAGCGCGAAATAGGCATTCAAATGATCCTGGCTTTCCCGCCAGAGCTCGCGAAAAGCGGCCTCGAGCTTCTTCTTTCTTTCAGGCGCCGTTTCTAACGTCGCTAAAACATAATAACTCGCGAACTGCAGATTATTTGGAAAGTAGCTCCCATGCTTCAAAGAGGCTAATCGACTTGGCGGCAGATCCGCGAAGGCGCGTTCGTACTCTCGGAGGTATCTCTCCGGATTAACCGAAGCTGCTGTGCGCAGCAGGGCGGCGCGCGCCAACGGAGATAATTGCCAGCGGGAACGGCGGCCATGGTCGTCTTGGATCACGTTCGAGTCCTTGCTCAAGCCGGCAACGATTGTTTCGATCAGGCCTCGAACGCGACGCTGCGCGAGATCGTCCGTCACTACCCGGTGAGTCATGGCCAACCCGAAGTTCACTCCGATGTAGACGTCCTGAGAGGAAAACCCTAGCCAGACCCAATTTGTATACTCGCCGGAACCCCGAAATGCCCAAGTCCCAAGTCCCGGCCGCTCTGGATCCGGTCCGCTGCCGTAGACCGAGTAGTAACGCTGGAAGCGCGGATCATCCGCTGGGCCGGCGAATCGAGCAATATAACCATTTTTTCCTGTGACGTGCGTCAACCGATCGAACGCATCGAGCGTTTGGTGAATCGCGGCTAATGTTTTCGGTTGTTTCGTCACCGCGTATTTAAACGCGAGCGCCGCGAGATAATGCCCGGCCCAAGTGGCGGAATCTCCAATGCCATCGAATTTCTCCACCACCTTTCGGGTGCGATCTTGGAAGAGCACGTCGGCCGTCAATCCGTACGGCCGGTGGTAGCTTTGGTAGTTCGCCTCGTATGCCTCGGCGGTGGCCTGCAGTTTCTCCAGTTGCGCCGAACTCAACCGTGGCCAAGCCGAAACCGGCTCGCTGCGGCTGATCGCCGATAGCACAGCAGATTGTTGCGCGGTGAGCTGGCCGTTTGCGGGTTGCGCCAGAACTGCTCCTGCGATCAGAAGAATGCCCACAGCGCGATTGGAAACTACTTTCGTCATATCCTGCCCATCTGCCAGGAGCGAGCCACAACGCCAGCGAGAGAAAGAGCCCGAGCCCACACGGGCAGAGCGGGTGTAGCCGCCGAGGTGACGAGGCGGACACGCGCTGCGCCGGGTGGATGCCACCGCCTCCTCACGGCCATCCTTCGGAGTTATCAACGAAAGCGGCATCCCAAACACGGCGGGCGTCCCTCGCCTGGATACGCCATCTTTGGCTGGAGAGCTGCGGATGGCGGGTCGGCGGCTACGATTTTCCAGACACGCTCGTCGTTATGGAGTCGAGGAGAATTTGATCACCAAATTTCCTTTGTCAGCCCGGACGCTCGTGATCTTCAGCGCTGAATCGGAGCGCAGCCGGAAAAAGCGGGTCGCACCTTGCGGGACGGGCAGAGTGATCGTATCGCCGGAAACAACCGCAGTGGATTCGATGTCATAACTGCCGATGACCGACGACGCGCCGAGCAGTTGGATGGAGGGTGCGGCCGCAACTTTGCTATACGCTTTGATCGCGCCGGTGACGTTCGGCGCGTTGATGAGAGTCCGTTCGCCGGTGGTCGGGTTGACGGTGAACCATTCGAAGTAGGCGCCACCGCCCCGTTCAAACCAAACCAAGCGGAACGGGTAAATACCCGACGCCGGCACGACAACGTCGAAAGTTTCGTCCGCCGTGCCGCTCGCGTGAGCGCCCAGCGGCAAAGCTTGCGGCGTGATGGGCTGCTTGGCCGAAGCGATCCAGTAACCGTCGTCGCTTCGAACTCCAAACCGGTACGTGCCCGCTGGCAAATCCAGAAACGTGAACGCCTCCATCGCAATGTCATCGTTGCCGTTGGCATCCGCGTCCAAGCCAGGGATCGCATCGTCCTCCCCAAAATAGCCGTCGGCTGAACCGGGCCCGTTTTGCGAGAAGTTCATCACCTGCAAGACGGCGTTGGTTTCGTAAAACTTCTCGATGGTCGAATTCGAGGCGAGTTGTTGTTCGGCCCTTTCGTAGCTGTTCGGCAGATTCGATCCTGCCGGGGCTTGCACAAACCGAGTGTTGAACCCGCGATCCAATCCTGGGCCGGCCACACGACTGGCTGGGTCAAGCGACTTGTAGCTAACAACAAAGTTCCATTGCGCGGTGACATCCACGCCCTCGCTGTCCTTGAACGTGATCTGCGCCGTGTTAGTGGTTCCGGAAGGGGGCAGCGTCTCCAGTTTATATGCCACCAGGGCGCCTTGCGCGGTCGTGGTGACTTGGGATTGAACAGTTTTTCCGTTCAGCTGGAGTTGGATGGTCGCGGCATTGACGGCAGTGTCGCGATTTTGAATTTCCACGCTGATGGCAGGCGTCACCGTGTCGACCGTGCTGCCTGGCGCCGGTGAAATCGAGCTCACCGCGGCCCGTTGCAATCCTGGATCGGGAACAGGAATAAAGATGAGATAATTTTGGTAACGTCCGCCGTCGGACGAATCAGCAGTGACCTGCCTCAGGCGCAGCGTCGTTACGCCGGATAATCGAAGAATGATCGGGTTTTGCCCCGTTCCATCTGTCAGTAAAAAGTTTCGGTAGCGGAATCCGGATTTCACGCCGAGGAATGAACCAAGCACTTTGGTCGCAGGGTTCGCCTGCGTCCGGTCGCCCGTAACTAACTCCAGAACGCTCTCGCCTGAATTCATATTGACGACCGCTTCACGCAAATAGACTTCATATGTTCCCGCCGGAAATGTTCGGGTGTAATTCATCCACTCGCCCGCTTCGATGTCGCCCACTTCATAGTCGTAAACTCCGGCATTGGCTCCCCCGGCAGCGGTGTACTTTGAACGGATATTATCCAGCGTGTGCTGCATCCGGATCGCATCCTCCGGCCGATAAAGCGTGTCCTGCCCATTCGGGGAAGTTCGGGTGTCGTTGAAATCAACGCCCGCGCTGCCCGCTTGCAAGCTATACGACTTGTCCTGCGGGCCGGCGCCTTCCGCGATGGGGATGGGATTGTCAAAGAATTGTCCGGACGCAAAGTTGTAATCCTCGATCTCGACCGTGAGGTTCTTCGAATCGAAGGTGTCAAAATAAAGCGTCTGTGTGGCGGCCGCGCCGTCTGCATCCGCGACATCAATGGACGCGGCGTAATTTACGCTCGGCAGCAGTGCGGCAAACCGAGCCGTCGCGCTCGTCCCGGCCGTCGTAATCGTTAGCCCATTCGCGGCGGTGATCTTCGTGCCGTTGAGCGTCAGAGAAATTTTGTCGGGGCTAAGCGGCTTGTCATCGCTGACTTTGAATGACACGCCGCTGGCCGGATCGACGAAGTTCGAGAATTCGGCGGGCTGAACCTCCGAGATGAGGGGGGCGACGTTCGCGGCGGCTGGTGGCGCGGAGACAACGGCGTTGTCATAATAAACCCGGTAAGGATTCTCCGGCGCGTTCGCATCGAAATCCTCATAACAATAAAGCGTGAAATAGCCGGTGGTGAGGTAAGGCGCAGCGGGATCATCCTTGCCGGTCGCGAGAACATCCGCCGCCGGCGTATCCAGCACTGTTTTTTCCCAAATGACAGCGTTGTTATTATCCTTATCCAGAACTTTTCCGTTGATTGTGAGGCTGCCATTCCGAGCAGTCATTGTCAGAACGAGCGTGATATTTTCGTTCTTCAATTCCGCGGCCGGTCCGGCGTCTGCGATGAAATATTTGTTAATGCCTTTCGTTAACAAAATGTCCGTGGTCGATTTCGAGAGGCCGTACCCGCCCAGGGTGGCGGGGGAATTGCCCCCGGTATTGGGGATGAATGCCAGCACCGCGAACGAATCTTTTGCCCCGGCTTGGGCCACGTCCACTTGGAATTGCAGGCGCTCGCCTTCCTTCAGTTCGAACAACCGGGAAGTCTTCTGGCTGGCTGTGAAAATAGACTGTCCTGCCGCGGGCAACTCGAACTGGAACTGGCCATTTTGCTCCTTCGGCAAACCAAATCCGTTCACGAACGTGAAGTCCTGCCAATCGGTTTTTGTGTTGTCGTTGAAATCGTCCAGCACCGTTGTGTCAGTGACAAAAATCTCCGCGTTGTCGTAATAAACCTTGTAAGGATTCTCCGGGGCATTCGCGTCGAAATCCTCATAACAATAAAGCGTGAAATAGCCGGTGGTGAGGTAAGGCGCGGCGGGATCGTCCTTGCCGGCCGCGAGAACATCCGCCGCCGCAGTGTCGGTGACGGTCTTGTCCCAAATGACGGCATTATTGTTGTCTTTGTCCAGCACCTGCCCGTGGATGATCACGGATCCACCTTTCGCCGTGAGCGAGAGCACGAGGGTGATGTTCTCGTTTTTCAGTTGCGCGGCCGCGCCCGCATCCGCCACGAAGTATTTGTTAATCCCTTTCGTCAGCAAAACGTCCGTGGTCGATTTCGCCAAACCGTAACCGCCCAAAGTCCCGGGCGAGTTTCCGCCTGTGTTCGGGATAAACGCCAGGATTGCAAACGAATCTTTAGCTCCGGCTTGAGCCACGTCCACGCGGAGTTCGATCGTGCGCCCTTCCTGCAGCGTCAATAGCTCGGAAGTCTTCTGGCTGGCGGTGAAAATCGATTGGCCGGCCGCGGGCAATTCGAAACGGAATTGGCCGTTTTCCTCTTTGGGCAGTCCGAACCCGGACACAAAGGTGAAGTCGGTCCAGTCTGTCTTCAGGTTATCGTCGAAATTATCGAGCACTCGGGCTCGCACCGAGGCGGCGCAGATGCAGGCAAGGGTGAGGAGAAGGAAAGCAGGGATTCGAGAGAGTTTCATAGTTTATCCATGTTTGCTCGCGAGCAGGCCGGGTCCGGAGACGGTGCGTCTGGGGCTAAGGTCCGGTTGGATCCAGGATCGCTGATGGTCCCAATTGATTAACGCCGAAGTTTCTGCGCGTCAAATCATTTGACCGCCCGACAGATCATTCCGCTTGACCAACCGGTCTCTTGCACACATCAGTATTGAAGTTCGAATCCAAGGACGATCCCATGTGCGGCATCATCGGCTACATCGGCTCCCAAACCGCGACCCCGATCCTTTTGGACGGCTTGCGCCGGCTTGAATATCGCGGCTATGACAGCGCCGGGTTGTGTGTCGTTGATCCCACGGCCGTCGAGCCCCGGTTATGCCTGCGCAAACGGAAGGGAAAGATCGAGGAAGGATTGGCCGAACTCCTCCAAACCGCGCCAGCGGACGGCTGCGTGGGCATCGGCCATACCCGCTGGGCGACGCATGGACCACCTTCAGACGAAAACAGCCATCCGCATCTCGATCAAGCCGGGCGAATCGCGGTCGTTCACAACGGCGTCATCGAAAATTACGAATCGCTAAAACAGCGCTTGATCCAAAAAGGACACTCCTTCCAGTCCGACACTGACACCGAGGTGCTGGCGCACCTCATCGGAGAACATTACCAGCGGCTGCTCTCTGAGGATGCTTCGCCCAGCGGCAACGACCATTCGTCAATCCCGCCTCGTTCATCGTCCATTTCTCCATCCCTCTTCGGCGCTGCGGCTCAATCTGAAATCCAAAATCCAAAATCCAAAATTCTGCGCGACGCCGTCGCCGCCGCGCTTCGCGAAGTGCTCGGCACCTACGGAATCGCTGTCGTTAGCCTTGATTGCCCCGATGTGCTCATCGCTGCCCGCCGGGGCTCTCCGCTGATTTTAGGATTGGGCCAGAAAGAAAATTTTCTGGCCAGCGATGCCAGCGCTATCGTCGCTCATACGCGCCAGGTGATTTTCCTCAGCGACCACGATCTGGCCCTGATTAGCGCCGACCACTTCGACGTCACGAATCTCGGCTCGGACCCGGCCAAAGTTCAGGTTAGCCAAATCGAATTTTCCGCCGACGCGGTTGATCGAGGAAAGTTTCCGCATTACATGCTCAAGGAGATTTTCGAGCAGCCGCAAACCGTGAGAAACGGGTTGCGGGGCCGAATTGATCTTCCGGAGACGACCACGAAGTTCGGCGGACTCAACATGAGCCCGGCGGAACTCCGATCGATCGACCGCATCGTGATCGTCGCGTGCGGCACGAGTTGGCATGCCGGGCTGATTGGCGAATACGCCATCGAGGAGTTGGCGCATATTCCGGTCGAAGTCGAGTACGCGAGCGAATTTCGCTACCGCAACGCCCCGCTCGACAAGCACACGTTGGTGTTGGCCATCACCCAGTCGGGAGAAACCGCCGATACGCTGGCCGGCCTGCGCGAAGCCCGGCGGCGGGGTCACCGCGTGCTGGCGCTCTGCAATGTCGTGGGCAGCACCATCGCGCGGGAGGCGGATGGGGGGATTTACTTGCATGCCGGGCCGGAGATTGGCGTCGCTTCAACGAAAGCGTTTACGTCGCAAGTGACCGCTTTGTTGTTGTTCGCCGTCCTCATGGGGCGCATGCGATCATTGCCGCCGCTGCACGCCATTAACATTCTGCAGGCGCTCGAGCAAGTGCCTGCCCAAATGGAGGAAGTGCTGGCGGGGGCCGAACGGATCAAACGAATCGCCGGCAAGTTTTTCGAAGCGCAAAATTTTTTCTTTCTCGGACGCCATTACAATTTTCCCGTCGCGCTCGAGGGCGCGCTCAAGCTCAAAGAAATCTCTTACATCCATGCGGAAGGGTATCCGGCCGCGGAGATGAAGCACGGGCCAATCGCGCTGATTGACGCGGCCACGCCCGCGGTGGTGCTGGCGCCTGCCGGACCCATGTACGAAAAGACGCTGAGCAACCTCGAGGTGGTTCGCGCGCGCCGTGGCCCGATCATCGCGGTGGCCACCGAAGGCAACAGTGACATCCAGCGTTGCGCGGACGAGGTGATTTATGTTCCAAAGACTTTAGACCCGGTCTTTCCCTTGCTGGGAGTGATCCCGCTGCAATTGCTCGCTTACCACATCGCTACCTTGCGCGGCTGCGATGTGGATAAGCCCCGCAACCTCGCCAAATCCGTGACCGTCGAATAGCAACGGAAAGCTTCTGAACACCCCGCTCCAACTCGATGATGCGTGACTCGTTCGTCGCGAACCGCTGACTCAGAAGCGCGCTAGAACGCGCGACGCTTTTCATTTCTGTAAGCACTCCCTGCAATTCTCCGTACGACTGCGCGAGTTTTCCCGCTTCCTACATCACGCGAACCGTCGCTTCTCGTTGTCGGTTCCCCGCGTCGATTCAGAAACGCAGGCCGCAACTGGAGCGCAAGAAGAAGGCGCTCCGATTGGCGATGTCGCGGTGGCTGAAAAGAGTCCGAACCCACGAAAAAGCGACGGGCAATCCGGCCCAAATCGCTCCAGGCAAGGGACCGCACAAACAATGCTGAAGCCGCGGCGTCGCGGGCGGGGGCTCGTGATAATCAACCATCGGCGGGACGTCGAGCTCTTGCGTGAAGAAACTCACGTTCCTCCGCCGAGCGACTTTCCCGACGATGGCCCCCTCGAGTTCGCGGTCCTGCGTGCTGATTGGCTGCGTTGCCGGGCGGCACGAACCTTAGGTGCTGCTTTAACCGTTCAGTCCACTTCCGGTGGAATTCGTTGAGGTAGCCGCAGCTTTTCCTGCTTCCACCGGGCGGAACAGCTTTTGCGGCCTCCAGTTCAGGCATTTCAACACGGTGCCTTTGGCGCCAAAACGCTGTTTCTCGACTTTCGTGCCAAAACGGCCGCCCGGTTTTTTGGCACCAAAATCTTGCCGCTGGCATTCTAACGTGAAAACGCCAGTTTTACCTTAGTCAGCACCTTGTAAAGCGGCTCATCACTGGTGGTCGGGCCACACCACCAGTCCAGAACCTTCAACAACGCGTCAGCTAGCCGAGCGTGCTGAAGTAGGCTTCGCAACCGGGTTCGTCCGCTTCCAGCTGCGCAAACAATTCCGCGTCGTCATTCGGCCCGTTTCGTGAGAGCAAAAGGTCGTCCCCGTGGGTTAACCGGGCGAAGAGGCGCCCCGCAATGGCTGGTACTTCAATCTTCATGTTTTGTTGGCAATGGCAGCCGGCGGTTTAATCAAGGCATACTCCCAGTTACCTCCCACGGCTGTGGCAAATTGGTCGGCATCGAGTGCATCTGCCCATTCCTCGTTTGTCAGGATGGAGCAGAATCCGTCAACCCTTTCTTTCTCTGTCAACGGGCGACCTTCAACGCGGATCTTAGCAAGGAATGCGAACAAGTCCTCTTCCTGTTTCGTAAACGCCTCGTAGACATTCTGCCAATCAATGATGGGCGGAATATCCTCCGAGTCGCTTCCATCAGCCTCGACAGTTTTGGTCTTACCGGTGCTGCCCGTGATTCCTGCGCGGTCCAGTGCCCGCTTCAGAAGTTCTGGCCGATCGTCCACGATGCGCGGATCAAGCAAGGTGCGCAGACGCATTTCGTGGAACCAGGGTCCGGTTGCCGATTCCGCAACCGCTCTGACGTTGGTCGCGGTAAGGTGCTCGTGTCGCTCGATAAGACTGCAGAGCTGGAGAAGCTTCCGAGCACGCGCATAATCGCGCTGCACCCGGTTTAGCGTCGAATTCGATTAGCCCCAAGGCAACCAAGCGCTCGAGCGTGGCGAGATCGACGAACTCACTGGCTATTTCCGGCGTTATGCGGGGCGCGGCGATTCTCAAAGAAATACTGCAGCGCTCCTCTCAGCTCGCTGCTGAAAATCCTGAAAAAGCTGTCTCGCTGGACGTGCATCTCGTTCTGAGTCAAAGGGATTTGTCCCGGCTGCAGGCTACGAAATTGGTGATGCCGCCGCAAGGGCCGCATCCCCCAACTGCCGCGCTTATGCTTTGAAACTCGTCATCTTCCGCTCGCAGCGGCTTTGAATCACTTTCGCAACCGCCACCGTCACAGGATGGTCGGTCGTAACCGTTGGCAGCTTTGAAATGAGAGCTTCTGCTAACTCCAAGACTCGACGCTTCATCATGGGCTTGGCCAATCCGGCCTCCTCTGCCAGGCGTTCGAAGTTCGCTGGCGCAATGCGTTCAGAAAGATACTCGCCGCCAATCTTCATCGCCATTTTTGGGGAGAGCTCCGGATAGTAAACCGTGCTGATCAAATCGTAGAGGGGTGAAAGACGTGTTTGCAGTCCGGAGCTGATCCCCCCACGGTAAACCAGCGAAAAATTCTTGCCGTGTGCGTCGTTGTTGCCAATCAGCCAATTGAAGATGACCGCCTCGAGCAGCGCCTGCAGGTCAATGACCGGAGTAGAAGACGCCGCACGGACCAACTCAAAACACTGTTTGATGGAGGGCCCGCCTTCGTTTTGATACTTATGTTCCGGCACTATCCCCAGCGCCTGGCAAAAATCCTCCTGGTGTTCACGTCGGAGACGCCCGGGCCCTTCGGGAGTCTCCGGGTCCAAGGCACGATCATATCGCTGCACCAAGAGATAATCGATGCCCTCCACCTTACCGATCTCGACTGTCGCAGTGTCCAAGCCGACCGCCTGGGCCAGACGCATGCACAGCGCTTCATTGAAGACCACGCCTTCAAACCGCTCGATAGCTGGCTTGAGAATGTGGGTGCTCGGCGCTCCATTTATCGGGAGGGAAATTTGATCTCTCGAAACATGCACTGCGATCTTGTCCTGCGCTCCCGCCAAGGAAAGCCGGATGCCTTCCTCGCCGGCCAGGAGCGGCCGCCGGGGCAATTTCTTAATAATATCCGCCAACTCCGGGGCGCTCAGCGGGCGGTATTCATTATCAGGCTCTGGAAGGCGCGTGCCCTCCGCTATAAATGTCACGGCACCGGCGCACTCGCCGCCAATCCGTTCAAGCATGGCAAAATCGTTCCTTGCGCTGATTCCGAGATTGCGAGCAATGATCTCCCGTTTGCTTTCATCGGGCAAAACGCCGGCAAAAAACCCCCGGCAATCGTTACGGGTGAAATGCTTTTTGGTGAGCGGCAAGGATTGTGACAGCGGGATCGCCGTGGGATTGGTTAGCCAGCTCTCGACGTAATCAAAGACCATGTGTCCATGATTGTCCTGAACAAGCTTACCAATTAAGTGCCGGTGCAGGTAAACATCTAGTGTCCGTGGCATGCCTTAAGTCCCTTCCTTTGCGGTTTGTCCCGGGTTTTTGTCGGTCGCGGGCGGGGTTAGCTTTACGGTGACCCCCAGCGTATTGAGGACGGTGAGGACTTTGCTGAGCTGGCAAGTGGGTTTCCCCTTTTCCAGTTCGATAATGAACCGCAACCCTGTGCCGGATGTCATGGCCAGATCCTCTTGCGTAACGGCAAGGCTCTTTCGGGTGGCTTTGACCAGTTCCCCGATCTGTTTGGCAGTCATTTTCATAGGACTGTTTCAGTGTTACCGTACGGGAACATTATGGCAAAAAACCTTCCGAAGCAAGCAGATTGTTCCCGATCGGGAACTAATGCCTTTTCTGGCATCAAAAAGACAGAGAGCTTCCCGATCAGGAACATGTCATAGTATGCAGGACTTGGGGTGCGTGCTCCGTGCTGGCCTTTCCGTATCAGCGTGGGGCGGACAACCGCCCCGGCTGCTCATGCACCTTCGGGGCCTTAAAATTCTTTACTAACGTTATTGAGGGCCGTATCCGTGGCGCATGCACCGCGGAATCACCGCTTTGCCCGACGAATTTCGTAAGCTGCTCGACTTCGTGAACCAAGGCAGACTCTTCGGTCTTCAGGAGTGGATCGCGGCTGGCAAAGCTCTTCAGTTCGATGAAGTTGTAGGTTCCCGTCGATATTTGCTCGAAGAGGCGATTCGCACCGGATTTCACAGTGTCGTCGAAGTGCTGCTTCGAGCCGGTGGCTGGTCGGCCGAAGATTTAGCTATCCGAGCAATCAATATCGAATCCTAGCCATATTGATTTGGGAGGGCGAGCGCGGTCGCGCGCCCTCCCGCTGTTTCATTCCTTCACGAACAGTTTCCAGTCCACGATGCCGTGAGCGTTGCGAATAAGTGCCGTTACTGGCAGTTCCCTCGGCGCGCGCGGCGCGCTGAGCAATTTCAAGCCGGCTTCGTGCGGCAGGCGATTGCCCTTCTTCGCGTTCACGGACTTGTCCGACCAGACGAGATTTTCCCAAGCGTCCTTACCGCCGCGTGAACGAGGAAGGACGTGGTCGAGGCTGCCCTCCTCCGGACGCAGCAGCTTGCCAGTGTACTGGCAACGATTGCCGTCGCGCTCGCGAATGGCCTTTGCGCAGAGCTTCGGGCGCTTCTTCGGCACCTTCGCGAAGTTCAACGCCACAATCACGGTCGGCACGCGGATCGCTCCGCGCACAGTATGCACGGCGTTGTCGCCATCGCGGATGGGCAGTGTGATCCACTCGTCCCACTGCACGGGGCGGATGTGTTCGTCGCCGTCGATCTCAAGTGCCGTCGCGACATTCGTCGCCATTTGGCAGAACGCGTCCTGCGGCGTGCGGATGTTGATCGCCTGCCAGTTGCGATTCAGCACCAGCACAATTGTCTTGTTCAGTATGTCGTTCATAAAGTGTTTGCACACGGCCACTGCGCTTCGCGCGAAAGGTGTTTGTTCTTTGTTTAATGACGGAAATTGGCTGCCTCGCCTGGCTTCGTTCCAGGGTGCTTGCGCACAGCCACAAGCCGGTGTCAGAGACCGGCCGCACTGCTAATTATGCAACGAGGCAATGGTCGCCCGAGAAGGAATTGCACCCTCAACGTCTCTTTGTAGGAGAGACATGATTCTGTTTCACCATCGGGCGGGTCGAAGCTCGACTTTGCCAAAGCTGGCTGCCGGGGCTGGAATCGCACTAGCATTCGCGCCTTCAAAGGGCATGGTGGCCGTGTGCAAACACTCCTACGATTAGACGACCCGGCAAAAAATTGGTGGAGCCGGAGGTAGTTGCAACCTCACCATATCGGATTAAAAGTCCGGTGCCGGTCTGCTGTGGCTTCGACTCCATGAAATTGGTGGGCGAGAGAGGACTTGCACCTCCAAGGCTCACAGATTCTCGATCTGTGGGGTCTGCTGTTCCCGCTTAACCACTCGCCCAAAAAATGGAGCCCCCACCCGGAGTTGCACCGAGCTGATTCGCTTACCGAGCCTACGCATCGCTAAAAATGCTTTGGGGGCATGAATTGGCGTCCCTGGCCGGCTTCGCTCCGGTGATCTCCTGCATGAGAGGCAGGCATGTTGTCTGGACTACACCACAGGGACAGAAATGGTGAGGGCAAAAGGATTCGCGACTTCGACCTGGTGCATGTGAATCACCCGCTCTGCTGACTGAGCTATGCCCTCGAAAAAATGGTGGGAGGTCCTTGCGGACGGCCACCCGAGTGCTGCCCTCTTTGCCTCTCGCATGTCAAACGAGCGCTCTGCTGGTGAGCTACACTCCCGAAATGGAGCGGGTGAACGGAATCGCACCGTCGTCTCGGCCTTGGCACGGCCGCATTCTGCTGTTGAACCACACCCGCAAAACTGGTGTCCCCAGCCGGACTCTCACCAGCAACCTGACGCTTAGGACGCGCCTGCTCTTTGATTTGAGCTATGGGGACGAGTTCGAAATGGTACGCGCGTCCGGTAACGCTTCGGAACCCGGCACTGATCTAGTGCGATGCGGGGTATAAGGCCGCTTTTGGCCGCGTGCTAACGCCTCTCTTTGAGCTACGCGCGCAGGAATGGCGGAATGCCGTGGACTCGCACCACACTCCCTTTTCAGGGAGCCCACTGTTTAGCAAGCAGGTCCGGCTCGCTCGTCCGGTTGACATTCCAAATTGGTCGGCGTGGGGAGACTTGCACTCCCAAGGCTGTTCGGTTTTGAGTCGAACCGGTCTGCTGTTCCCGATTAACCACACGCCGGTCGGCGACCCGGGACTTGCACCCGGAAGGCTCGGCGATTTAAGTCGCCGGGGTCTGCTGTTCCCGCTGAAGCCAGTCGCCGGGAAATGGTGGGCATGAAGGGAATGGGCTTCCCAAGCCTTGCAAGTCAGATGCCCCATAATTGACGTTCGCTGACGCGAAAAGCAATGCACCCCCAAGGCTGTCAGATTCTGAGTCTGGACCCTCTGCTGTTCGGGTTTAACCACATGCCCGTAAAATTGGTACTCCCGGCAGGAATCTCACCTGCAACATCCGCGTTCGAAGCGCGGCGCTCTGATGATTGAGCTACGGGAGCGAAATGAATGAAGAAGGAACGCGGAAGGCAAAGGTCGCGTCGAGCGATTCTGCCCGATCCGCCTCTCAACTATTTTTCAATCTGCCGTTCCTTTCTCCAAATGGGGCCGACGGAGAGAGCACTTGCGTGCGGCCAATGCGCTTCGCGCGAAGCGCCGTGGCAGTGCGCAAGCACCTGTCGCTGCTGAGCTACATCGGCGAAATGGTGGGTCGCCACGGTGCTGCCTTATAGCCCCGTGCGGAAGCACCTCTGCGGTTTAAGAGACCGCTACATCGCTGCAATGCTTGCAACCCGAACGCGACACGAAGGCGGAGTTGAACCGCCGCAACCAGGCCTGTGAAGTCCTGGCTGACACCGGTATTCGCGTCGCGAGAAATGGACGAGGTGTTGGCGCACGGCCACAAGGGTAGCGCGTCCTGTATTCCGGTTTGGAAGGTCCTTGCGGACGGCTAATGGCGTGTATCTCTCAACACTTATGCTCGGAGAAATGGCCTGCCAACCGTAGCCCGCTTGGTTTGACGGTGAGCCCGCGTAAGCTCTACAAGCGACAGCGGGCAACCTTCGACCTTGCTTCACTCGGCGAAGGTTGGAATCCCGTGCTGGAATCGCCCCAGCCTCTACCGCTCTGCAGGCGGTCGCCTTGCTGCTCGGCCAACGGGACTTTGAATAAATGCGTTCGGCGCGGCCGCAAGATTCGGCCGGCCGCGCGCTCTGTTATCTATTTCCGTGAGTTCCTTCAGCGGAACACGAGGTCTTCTGTACTTTTACCGAATGCCGTTGCCAGGAAGCCGTCCACGCGCTCGTTTTCCACGAGACCGAATTGCTTCAGGATCGCGACGCTAATGAGCCGCCCGGCCAATTCCTTCACCGGCAGGAATTCGTTTATGATTTGCAGAACGCGCGCGTGATCGCCTTCGTCAGGATCGATTTCGGAGTAGGAATCGCGGTATTTCGATTCGTTCGCCTTCCAATCACTGGTTGGATCGATTTCGGCATCGTCCGGCAGATCGGCTCTGCGGAAGAAGACCTTCGCGTCATCGCGGATCGTGCGCGTGTCGCCCAGAAGCCAGATCATCACTGAGCCGTTCTGCAGGCTCGAGCGCGCGTTCATGATAAGGCGTGTTTTGGGCGGGCGTTCCAGTAACGCGGCGCGAATCAGCAGCGCGAAGTCCGCCGGAACTTCGCCGGAGCCGATGATTTCGATTCGCACGGTGCGCGGCTTCTTGCGGAGAACTTTTTCAAGGTTCGCCACCCAATCGATGTAATATGAGTTGCCCCAGGAAATTGTTAATTGCAGCTTGTGAGGCGTCCGTTTTGAGTTCCGTTTCATAAATACCTCCGATTCTTCGCTGTGTTGGTTTGAAATTCTTATTGAAAGGCGGGCGGAAGCTTGCGCTCCCGCCCGCGCTGACTACTCCGATTTCGATCTCCCGATCGCATTAATTGCGAATGAAGTCGGAGATCACGGCCGGGACGGACGTGTCGAAGCCGACCACGTCCAACATGCCGCGGTCGTTCGGGTCTGCGAGGGTGAAGCCGTTGGAGGTCATGGCCACAACGACTGCCTTCGCGTCACCGACGAACTCACTACGATACTGACGCAGCGCTTGCGCCGGATGAACGTTGCCCACCCACGTTTCGCTGTCCGTGTAGGTGATGAAACCCGACACGTTCAGCTTGTTGCGAGCAGCCCACAGCATCGGCAGCGCGCAATCAGTGCCGCCCATCGGGATCTTTTCGATCACCTTGATGACTTCGGCCAGTCTCATGCGTGGCGACACGTTCACGCGCGTAATGCCCGGTTCACCGCCGCCGTGCATGCCGCCGTAACCACCGCGGGTCGGAGCGGAGAACCCGATGATTTCGTGTTCCGGCTCCGTCGCTGCCGTGATGAGTGCCATCGCTGCGCTGCCTTCACGGGCAGTGATGCACGAACCCGCGATACTCGATGCAGCCATCGAACCGCTCACGTCGAGCGCGAGCAGCACCGGCTTGCGGCACGGTTCTACGTTGCTGAACGTCGCGTAGAACGCTGCGTCCAGTGCGTCAACGATCGCCGAAACCGGCGACCACTTGAGCGCGCCCTTGTCGCCGTGGCCCTGGGCGTAGATTTTCTGCGCCACGAGAACGGCGAGCGGGTGGATGCGCGAACGCTTCAGCGCCGTTTCATCCTTCAGCTTGCGGAGAGCGAGCTTCTTCGCGTCGCTGAACGGCTTGATGAGCCCGATGCTCGTCATCTTGCCGAGGTTGCGAACCATCGCCGTCATCGGCATGCGTTCGAGCAAGGCTTCCCACACCTTGGCTTCACTGAGCCACTGCGTTGGGATGGCTTCGCGTGGCAGATCGAACTCGTCAATGAGCTTCACAACTTCAACGACATTCGTCGTTCGTTTCACGCGCTCGAACGCTTCGATGAGCCTCGGCAGTTCGCCAACTGCGGCATACTTTGCGATGCGATCTTCACGGCGAACCTTGCGCTTCACTTCGCGTTCACCAAGCGAATCCGCGCCGTTGAGCATCCAGCGGAATACCGCGTCGTGCTGTGGCGAAGGAGCCTTCGGGTGAGCGAGGCGAAGCAAGTCGCCGTGCGACCAACCATCGCGCTGCTGATACTTCACCGCCTGGTGCGCGAGAGCATCGGCTTCACGTTCCACATACCAATTCGCAACGGCGTTACGCAGACCGCGACCCCAGCCGCGCATCGCGTTGACGTATTCCGCGAAGTGGAACAGGTGCGTGCCGATACGGCAGACCTTGCCCAGGTTCGCGAATCCGTGAGCCTTCGCCTGCGCATCTCCATGCGTCACGACGAGCGCCAGTGCGAAGATGGCCGGATCGTTCTTCGGCGCGCGACCGGCATCGCTGATTTCAACGATGCGGTTCACGGCGCGAAGACCATCCTGCTTGATGCAGCGCACAATCGCGTCGTGGTTCTGCTTCACCAGATCGCGTTCGGTGATGTAATACGTGCCGCCTTCGGCGCCGAGGATCAGGAAGCGGTCGAGCCGCGTCCAGTCATCCACCTGCCACGAATAGCCGCCGCCCGAGTTGCGAACCTGGCTCGAACCCGGAATCGGTTGCGACTGCGGAGTGTTGCGGCGGTTGAAGATCTTTGCGTAGTTGATAGCCATGATGGTCTCCTTTCATCTGAATGCGCCGCCAACTCTCGGCACGATTGCGTTGGTTGAACTGCGGACAAGTTGGTGAAGTGCTTGCGCACGGCCTATGCGCTTCGCGCGAAGCGCCGTGGCAGTCCGCCAGGACCCCGCAGAAAATTGATTGATGACTACTCGCGGAAAAAAGTGATTCCGTTTTGAACCGTCGTAACGTCCGGAGCGGAGACAGCAGCTCTTAAAAGCTGCGTCCTGAACCGCACGGGCAAAGGTCGTTGCGCCCAAGCTTCTCGCTGAGTTCCCTGCTCCCGTGAACGACGCGGACGCCGCGCTTCACCTGCGTCTCGGACGGGAAACCTTTGCGACGTTTGCTGGTGATTTCGAAATTGGATTCATCATGTGCGTTGTTTGCCATACGGCCTCCGTGGTTGATGGTTGCGGTTGAATTATCGCGGCACTCGACGCGACGAAAGAACGATGGGCAAGGGATGACGCGGGAATTGCTATACCACTTAGCTACCGAGGCATTCGGCGCCCCGGATTGGAGTCGAACCAATGACAGATAACCCGATGTCTTCGGCCCATCAAAAATAAAAGCGGGCAAGGAGCGAAGGTGGATGTTGACTGCTGCTCTATCCGATTGAGCTACTTTCGCCGAAGCGGAAGGGCGGATGTGAACCGCCAACCAACAGTTCCGATAACCTCTGATCCCCGCTAAAAACTCGACGAAGGAAACTTCAATGACCTATTCTGCGACCGTGTCTTCCGGTGACTCAAAACCAGCGGTTCGGACCGGGCAGTCCGTGTTCGTGACCACACACTGGAGCGTTGTGCTGGCGGCGCGGGAGCCCGGCGCGCCCCAAGCCGGTGCCGCTCTCGCTGAACTGTGTCGCACCTACTGGTATCCTCTCTACGCGTTCGTCCGCCGCAAAGGTCACAGCCCGCATGATGCGCAGGATCTCACGCAAGCGTTCTTCGCCCGGTTGTTGGAGAAGAACTTTGTCTCGCAGGCTGATCGCGAGCGCGGGCGGTTCCGCACCTACCTGCTGACGGCGCTCACACATTTTCTCGCCGACGAGTGGGACAAGACGCGGCGATTGAAGCGCGGCGGCGGTCGGGAAATAGTCTCGTTCGACGCGGCTTCAGCGGAGGAACGCTACCGATTCGAGCCGATTGATCAACTCGACGCCGCCAAACTCTACGAGCGGCGCTGGATTACGACGCTTTTCGACAAGGTGCTCGCACGGCTGGAAGAGGAGTTTCGCGATGGCGGCAAAGGCGAGTTATTCGACAGCCTGAAAAGTTCCCTGCTCAGTGAGGGAACGGGCTTGAGTTACGCCGAACTGGGCGCGCAGCTTGGATTGAAAGAGGACGCCGTGAAACAAGCAGTGCATCGGATGCGGCGGCGGTATCGCGAATTGTTCCGCGAGGAAATCGCGCAGACCGTGGCCGGACCGGGCGAAGTGGAAGATGAGTTGAAGCATCTCTTCGCAGTGTTGAGTGGCTGATGAGCAAGGCGCAGGCCCGGAGTGCGGCGTTTACGTCGCTTCAATTCACCTACGCCAACGCGTGTGGAGCTTCTCTGGTGCCTCGCCGTCGGTCACGGTGAAGCGGGCTGAAGCCCGCGCTCCGACGATTTGGTCACCTCGTGCTCGTTTCGCCTCAGAACAGAGTGGAGCCATGACTGGCCAGACGACATCGAAGCCGAGCTGCCCAAGCTGCGGCGCGGAGATCCCGCCTGACGCTCCGCAAGGCTATTGCCTCAAATGCCTCGTCACTCTCGGCACCGCCGAGCCTGATTCGGTGGTGGGCACCGCTGCTCCCTCTCCCGGTTCCCCTCTTCCATCGGATGGGAGAGGGGTCAGGGGTGAGGGCATTGGGAGTGGTGGGGGCGGTCAACATACTCTGCACAGGGCTGATCTCCCGCTTCGCTCCTTCGGCGACTACGAACTGCTTGAAGAAATCGCCCGCGGCGGCATGGGCGTCGTTTACAAGGCGCGGCAGAAGAGCCTGGGCCGCACCGTCGCGGTGAAGATGCTCTTGTTCGGCGATCAGTCGGGCAAGGAGCAGGCACAACGGTTCCGCGCCGAAGCGGCTCTCGCGGCCAGTTTGCAACACGCGAACATTGTCGCCATCCACGAGGTCAGCGCGCACGAGGGACAGCCGTTCTTTGTGATGGATTTCATCGAGGGCCAAAACCTCGCCCGGCTCAGTGCGGAATGCGAAGTGTCCCGCGGCCGCGGGACGGAATGGGTCCGTCGTGCCGCGCGCTACGTCAAGATCGTGGCCGAGGCCATCCACTACGCGCACGAACGCGGCATCCTGCACCGCGACCTCAAGCCGTCCAACGTGCTCATCGATCCGTTCGATCAGCCGCGCGTGACCGACTTCGGCCTGGCCAAACGACTGCATCACGACAGTGAACTAACCTTGAGCGGCCAGGTGCTTGGCTCGCCCAACTACATGTCACCGGAGCAAGCCGCCGCCAAACGCGGGTTGGTTGGCCGGCGCAGCGACGTCTATTCGCTCGGCGCGATTCTCTATCACCTGCTCACGGGCCGCCCGCCGTTCGTGGGCGAGACGCTCACCGACACGTTGCACGAAGTGTTGAACACAGAACCTGTTTCACCGCGCCTGCTCAATCCCAGCGTGCCACGTGATCTCGAAACCCTTTGCCTGAAATGCCTGGAGAAAGAGCCCGCCCGCCGCTACCAAACGGCGCAAGCGCTGGCGGACGACCTTGACCGTTTCCTCAATGCCGAACCAATCCGCGCCCGGCGCATTGGCCCAACCGCAAGGTTGTGGCGCTGGTGCCGGCGCAAACCCGTCGTAGCTTCCCTGGGCGCCGCGACGCTTGCGCTGCTGATGGCGGTGGCGGTCGGCTCACCCATCGCGATCTATCGCGTCAATGAGGAACGGCAACGGGCGGAGCGCGGAGAACTGGCCGCTCTGCAAAAGGCCTACGCCTCGGACATGAATTTAATCCCACGCGCGCTGGAGATGAACAATCGCGGCAGGGCCTTGGAATTGTTGAATCGCTACCGGCCAGCGATAAATTCCGAAATCCGAAATCAGAATTCCAAAAGCCAAGACCTTCGCGGCTGGGAATGGCGCTACTTGTGGAACCAGTGTCAGAACGACGCCGAGTCCGTGTTTTTCAAGGGCGAAAGCTGGGCCACCGCAGTGTCGGTTTCCCATGACGGAGCGTTGCTGGCAGTCGGGAGAATGGCCACGGGCGTGTCCGTCTTCGAACTCGCGACGCGGCGACAGGTCGCTCATCTACCTGGCAGCGGTCACATGGTCCGCGCCATCTTTTCTCCAACGGAGCCGCTGCTGGCCTATTCATCCGTTCCCCAATTGGGATCCGCGAGCACCAATTGCTACATCCATCTGTGGGAAAGCGTCAGCCGTCAGATCGTGAGGACTCTTTCAATCGGCGGCCCGTGCGGCGGCGTGGCTTTTTCCGAAGATGGTCGAACTCTGGTCACTTACGCACAAAGCCCTGCCAACGAGATCGCGCTGTGGCGCGTATCCGATGGCGAAAGACTCGTTGGCTACTCAACCCCCGATTGGAACCCAGATGGAGGGACACCTTTTGCCGTGGCCCGGGATCTCAGCGTCGCGGCTCATACCGCTCGGGACGCCAAGGTGCGCGTGATCGATCTCGCCACCGGTCAGGAGCGCTGGCCACCCAGGAAAGCTTCGGAGGAGGACGTGGTTGCGCTCGCGTTTTCACCGGACGGAAAGATTCTGGCCTCGGGCGCTGGCGTCGATTCGGTAATCCGCTTGTGGGAGGTTGATTCCGGCCGGGAACTTGGTCGTCTCGATGGCCACAGGAACTTGGTTAACGTGCTCATGTTTTTGAAGGACGGTAAAACTCTGGTCTCAGGCGGTAACGATCAGACCATCCGTCTGTGGGATGTGACCGACCCGGCCAACGGGCGGCTGCTCAGCACACTCCGAGGCCACACGAAGCCACTGGTTTCCCTGGCACTGTTGCCGGACAACAACACGCTCGTGAGCGGCTCGTCGGATTACTCGGTTTGCTTTTGGAACATCAAGGACAGGCCGCTCGACAGGAAACGCATCACTTTGCCGATTTCGGCGCCGTTCTGGCATTTTGCGCCGGACAGCAAGTCATTGGTCGTTCTGGAAGACCACCACCCGGCGGCCAGCGTCGCCCGGTGGCAGGGAGCCGATTTTAAGGATCGGCAACCGTTGTTGGACTTGGGCACAAACATTGATGAGGCATGCTTTTCCGCGGATGCCCGCTGGCTTGCAGTCAGCCAGCGTGGTGGCGAGGTCCACGTCCATGATTTGCAAAGTCGCAGCCAAAAATGCGCATTCACCACACCGGCCAAGTCCGTCGCGCCTTGTCAGCTCATGGCTGAGGGAAAGAAGTTGATGCTGCTCTACCGACATGACAACTCCATGCACGAATGGAATCTGGAAACTGGAACAGAGATTCGGTCCTGGTCGGGTGTGTCGGGTCGCTATACGGGAGAGTTCTCGCCGGATGGGAAGTGGTATCTGGCATCAATTCTCAATCCCGACGCGAAATTCCCGACCTCACTCACCCGCCTGGACAGTAATCGCGCGATAAATCTGGACAACCATTGGCGTGTGGCAGCCGCATTTTCTCCTGACAGCAGACTCTTCGCCCTTTCGGAGTGGGGTCCAGATCCAAAAGTAAAGCTCTGGGAAACCGCCAGCCTAAGACAAATCGCCACGTTCAGTGGCTTCGCCAGCGTCGTGTGGGGAGAGGCTTTCTCGCCGGACTGCAAGCGTGTCGCCACTGGCAGCAGCGGCAGTGAGGCCGTCATGCTTTGGGACGTTGAGAGCCACGAGTCGATGCTGACGCTGGAAGGTCAAGGGTATGGATTCGACTCGGTGGCCTTTTCTCCTGATGGAAATATCCTCGCGGCCGGCAGTTGGCGGGGTGTGTTGCACCTCTGGCAAGCGCCGTCGTGGGCGGAAATCGAATCCAAAGAGAATCCATCGCGAACGGAGGGTCCACAATAACCCGGCCGTGAAGCGCTGGGCCCACGGGCGAGGTTGATTTAGCCCGTAACCAGAAAAAGCTCCAGCCTCCCCGGTCGCGACCGCGGGCAAACTTGCCGTCCGTCCCTTTGGACTCGAAATTACCGTTCCGCCTGACCCAGCGACGAATCGCCGGGCTGTTTTCTTCCCCCTTTGGACTCGCTGAACGCTGAAAACACTCCGCCGAAAGGTTTCTCCACTTTCCCTGTCACCTTCGCCAACGAACGCCTCAGAAATGGAGTGAACGGACAAAACATATCTTTTGAACCCATGAACACCTTCACTCTCCTCGCGGCCGGGACGGGAATCCTCGTGGCGCTGTCCGCCACGCCGGGCTTGGCCCAATCCACCTACGAACCTTACACCTTCACTACCTTCGCAGGAGGCGGCGGCTTCAGCACGAATGTGGCGGGCAGCGCGGCGCGGATTTGGAATCCTATCGCGGTGGCCGCGGATGGTGCCGGCAACGTCTACGTCGCGGAGCAATATAACCATACGGTCAGCAAGGTGACGCCAGCGGGCGTCGTGACGACTCTCGCTGGACGGCCGGGCAGTTTTGGCAGCGCGAACGGGACGGGGAGCGCCGCGCGGTTCAATGGACCTTCCGGCGTGGCAGTGGACAGCGTGGGCAACGTCTATGTGGCGGACACACTCAACCACACGATCCGGAAAGTGACGCCGGCAGGCGTGGTGACGACGCTGGCCGGGCAGGCGGGCAACCCTGGCAGAGCGAACGGAGTGGGGACCGCCGCTCAGTTTTATCAACCTTGGGGCCTGGCGGTGGATAATGCGGGCAATGTCTATGTGGGGGACTCTTGGAACCAGGCGATCCGGAAGGTGACTCCGGCGGGGGTGGTGACGACGCTGGCTGGATTGCCGGGCAGTCCGGGCGGCGCGGACGGCACGAACAGTAACGCGCGGTTTAGTTACCCAAGCCAGGTGGCCGTGGACAGTGGGACCAACATCTTTGTGGCGGACGGAGAGCATACGATCCGAAAAGTGACGCCGGTCGGAAATAACTGGGTTGTGACGACATTGGCTGGAGTGGCGGGCAGTTCTGGCAGCGCGGACGGGACGAACAGCGACGCCCGGTTTAATGTTCCTTATGGTGTGGCGTTGGATAGCGCGGGAAACCTCTATGTGGCGGACACCTACAACAACACGATCCGCAAAATGACGGGGGAGGGAACGAACTGGGTGGTCACAACCATCGCCGGATTGGCGGGCAGTTTTGGCAGCGCGGACGGGACCAATGGCGATGCGAGGTTCAATGTTCCGACCGCCGTGGCGTTGGACAGCGCGGACAACCTCTATGTGTCGGACACCTTGAACAACTTGATCCGCAAAATGACGTTGACCGGAACGAACTGGGTGGTGACGACGCTGGCCGGAACCGGGGGGACTTATGGCAGCGCGGAGGGAACGGGATTGGACGCACGGTTCCGGAACCCCTCCAGTGTGGCCGTGGACCCCGCAAACAATGTCTATGTGGCGGACCAGATCAATCAAACGATCCGGAAAGTAACATCGGCAGGAGAAGTGACGACGCTGGCTGGACTGGCGGGCTATGGCGGCAGTGCCGATGGGGCCGGGAACGAGGCGCGGTTCGGAAATCCTTCCGGCGTGGCCGTGGACAGCGCCGGCAACGTCTATGTGGCGGACACCTGGAACAGCACGATCCGGAAAGTGACGCCCGCGGGCGTGGTCACGACGCTGGCCGGACTGCCTGGTGCTCCCGGTGGCGACGACGGGATGAACAGCCAGGCGACATTCCTGTATCCGCAAGGAATCGCCGTGGACAACGCCGGAAACCTCTATGTGGCGGACACATTTGGCTACACCATCCGCAAAGTGACGCCGGTCGGAACGAACTGGGTGGTGACGACGCTGGCCGGGTGGTATGACCATTATGGCTTCCGGGACGGGTCGGGAGCCAACGCGTATTTTAACCTTCCGACCAGCGTGGCGGTGGATAGCACGGGCAACGTGTTTGTGGCCGATACCTTGAACCACCTGATTCGCAAAGTGACAGCCGCCGGAGTGGTGACGACATTTGCGGGGGGTGCGGGGGTGGTTGGCAGCGCGGACGGCACCGGGACCGCCGCGCGGTTTTACGCTCCCACAGGCGTGGCGGTGGACAGCGCGGACAACGTCTATGTGACGGACACCTACAACAACACGATCCGCAAAATCACCCCCGCCCGAGTGGTGACGACCCTCGGTGGGATGCCTGACAACATTGGCACCGCGGACGGGACCGGGAACTCCGCGCGGTTCAGCAATCCAAGTGGGATCGCCGTGGATGGTGAAGGCAACCTCTATGTGGCGGATTTCTACTTCAACACCATCCGGAAGGGCTATCTGCCGCCAAAGCTTCTCGGCTCTTATTTCAACTACAACACCGGCAGGTTCAGCTTTGGTTGGGCCGGACCGCGATCCCTGGTTGTGGAAGCTTCAACCAATCTTGTGGATTGGCAGCCCGTTGGGACGACAGACGGCCAAGAATATTGGACCGACCCGCAAGCCCGCTTTATTTCCCAGCGTTTTTTCCGTTTCCGCACGCCGTAGCCGTCGACTGGGATAATCCACTCAGGAAACCGGACTGGAGAATCACACCTTCCGACCCATCGGGACCGAGGTCGCGCTGGCGCTGTCCGCCACCGGCCGGGCCGAGCGCACCGGAGGCCGGAGCGCTGGTTTGCAGGCGGCCCCTCCAACCACCGTTCTGATAGCCCGAGGTCGGATCCAGACCCGTGCCCCAGACTGAACCACCGCCGCCGCTGGAATCCTTGGCAGCGGCTTCATCCGTCGCGACTAGAGGACCGCCGAAAGTGCCCCCACTTTATTTGTCACCTTCTCCGACGAACGCCTCAGAAATGGAGTGAACGGACAATCAAACTTTTTAAGCGTCTGAAAATCGTTAGCATCGCCGCCCTCGCAATCGCGGCCTTCACATGGTCGCCGGCCTGGGCCGCGCCGACGCCTGCCCAGCATGCCTATCTCAAAGCCTCCAACACTGGACTAAGAGACGAATTCGGTTGGTCGGTCGCGATCTCGGGCGACACGGCGGTGATCGGAGCACATTACGAGTCCAGCAACGCTATCGGGGTAAACGGTAGCCAGATGGACAACAGCGCTTTTCAATCCGGCGCGGCTTACGTGTTTGTCCGCAACGGGAGCAACTGGACTCAGCAAGCCTATCTCAAGGCTTCCAACACCGGCGCGGGCGACGAATTCGGATGGTCGGTCGCGATCTCGGGCGATACTATAGTGGTCGGAGCGCCCTTTGAGGACAGCAACGCCACCGGAGTAAATGGAAATCAGAACAATAACGTCGCCAGTTCCGGCGCCGCCTACGTCTTTGTGCGCATCGGGACCAACTGGTTCCAGCAGGCCTATCTTAAGGCCTCTAACACGGGAGGGCCATTGCCCGGCGATTCAGCCGGCGACACCTTCGGTTGGTCGGTCGCGGTGTCCGATGACACGATAGTCGTCTCGACGGACGGTGAAGACAGCAACGCTACCGGGGTCAACGGTAATCAAATTGACAACTCCTCGATGGATTCCGGTGCAGCCTACGTCTTCATCGGCTTTGGACCATCTCCCCCGGAACGGACCGCGCCAGCCGGCAGGCTCGTTGCTTGGGGCGACAACGAATTTGGGCAGACTAATGTGCCGTCGGGGGATGACTTCGTAGCTATTTCTGCAGCAGGTGACGCAGGCCACGCGCTGGCGCTGAGATCAGACGGTTCTCTGGCTGGCTGGGGATTGAATTACGGCGTCGAAGTCCTGGGGTCGGCCGACATTTTCTACGGGCAGGCGACTGTGCCAGCGGGCACCAATTTCAAAGCCGTCGCTGGCGGAACTTTCCATAGTTTGGCCCTGCGAACCGACGGCACGGTGGTCGGCTGGGGAGCCAACGAAGTTTTTGGGCACGGCGATTTCACCGGCCAGGCCACCGTGCCCGCCGGACTTTCCAACGTCGTGGCCATCGCCGCCGGTGATTTCCACAGCCTGGCGCTCAAGTCCGATGGTTCGCTGGCCGCCTGGGGAGACAATTCCGCAGGACAGACGAACGTGCCCGCAGGGAATGACTTTGTGGCCATTGCCGCCGGTGATTTTCACAGTGTGGCCCTAAAAGCTGACGGCTCTATCGTCGCCTGGGGGGAAGACCTCTATGGGCAGGTTCGCAACGCCCCACCGGGCACCAACTTCGTTGCCATCGCATCGGGCGTGAAGTACAGCCTCGCGTTAAAATCCGACGGTTCGATAGTTGGCTGGGGAGCAATTGGGGCATATCAGACTGGGGCAGAAATTCCGCCGATGGGTACCAACTTCGTGGCCATAGCCGCGGGATACGGCCACAGCCTTGCGCTCAAATCCGACGGTTCAATGGTTGGCTGGGGTTCCAACTACAGATTCGACGACCCATCCCAGACCTTCTACGGGCAGGCCATCCCCCGGCCCGGCACCAACTTTATCGCCATCGTTGCCAGCAGCTTTTTCAGCCTGGCGATCCAGATGGAACCGCCTGCCTTGAACATTGCGGGGCTCGGAAACAACGTCGTGCTCTCGTGGTCCACCAACCACATCGGCTACACGCTCGAAACCAAAAGCGACGTGACCCCGTTTTCAAACTGGACGCCCGTTCCCGGCACTCCCACAATCCTGGCCAACCAGTTCACCGTAACCAACAGCGTGGCGAGCGGGAACCAATTCTTTCGCTTGAAGCGCTGAAGATCGCTCACAGACCGGACTGTTGACCGCTGCTCTATCTGAAGCCGAAGGGCGGATTTGAACCGCCAACCAGCAGTTCCGATAACCCACAATCTACGGCCCGCTGAAAGAACCGACGGATAAGAAACGAACTGGGAATTACGTGCTCTACCACTGAGCTACCCCGGCATCTGGAGCCGGAGGCCGGACTCGAACCGGCGACCACGCGCTTAGGAGGCGATAACCCAATCCTGCGACCCGTCGAAAATGGTTTTGCTGATATAGGATGGACAAGAGACGGCTTCGATGTTTCTGGACGGGACTCGAACCCGCATCTTCTCGTTTGTACGAGACGCTCTCTCGCATTTGAGCTACCCAGTTCGATAACCAAAACACAGCGGCCCATCCCAAAAGAAACGACGGACAAAGAGGCGAGATGGGAATCCATCGGTTGCCCGATGGTGCGCGGTTTGAACGCGCTCGCGGTTTCCCGCTTTGCCGATAACCCAAACTCAACGGCCCGTCGAAAGTGTTTGCACACGGCCAATTGGGGTGACCAACCGGATTCGCACCGGCACAAACGCCTTCACGGGGCGTGATGCTGCTATTACATCATGATCACCATAAATTGGAGCCCCTGGTCGGACTCGCACCGACGAATACGAGTTTACAAAACTCGTCCTGTGGCTGCTGAGGCACAGAGGCAAAATGGCGTCCACGGCAGGATTCGCACCTGCGACCTCCACCTTCGCACGGTGGCGCTCTGATCTAACTGAGCTACGCGGACAAAATGGCATCCGTGATCGGACTTGCACCGATTTGGCTTCCCAAGCCCTGCTAACCAGTTGCCCCATCAAGGACGTTCCCTTCGCGAAAAGCAGTGGCCCGACTTGAAAAGCCGGCTGCGCGAGCTGCTTTGCATTCACGGACTACTTGCGTAGGGCCAATTAAATGGTCCCCGAGGTTGGTATCGCGCCAACGTCTCCTCGTCTTCAGCGAGGCGCTAATCTGCCTCAGCTACTCGGGGTGCAAGAAATGGATGGATGGATGAGTGGATGGTTGGATTGATGGCAATGGGCAGCGTGCGACGGCTCGTTCATTCATTCATCCATTCATCCACCAATCCAATCATCCAAGTGTTTGCGATGGTCGTCCCGGCAGGTAACGCTCCTGCGTCTTCCGGTTATCAGCCGGGTGCTGGTGGCCGTGTGCAAACACCTTTTGAGCTACGAGACGAGTTCAAGTTGTGGTTTCACACCAAAGCGCCGCACCGGACGAAAGGTGACGCTCGGCTTGGCCGCAGATCGGATGCGAATGAGACGATTGGGTTTATAGCTCTTGCGAAAGAGCAATTGGCTCTGATAACGGATGACAGGCTTCATAGAATTTCCTTTCGTTGAGGGTTAATTATTTGGCGGAAGGCGTCGGTAATGCTCCGACCTCGGCTTACGCCGTTCCTGTTTTCAAGACAGGTGCAGCCAGCTTATATCTGCCTGCCTTCCAGAAATTGGCTGCCAGACTTGGACTCGCACCAAGACAAGCGGCTTAACAGGCCGCCGTGCTACTTTGACACTATCTGGCAATGGTGCTGCCGGCAGGATTCCCACCTGCATCGTTCCGTTTAGAAGACGGATGCCTCATGTATTCGACCACGGCAGCAATTTGAAATTGGTCGGAACGAGAGGATTTCCACCTGCGGCCTCCCGGTCCCAAGGTGCTGGCGCACGGCCACCAGCGCTCTAAAGACTGAGCTACACTCCGAAAAAATGGCGGACCCGAAGGGACTTGCACCCTCAGCCTTCCCGCAGACAACGGGTTGCTCTGCTAATTGAGCTACGAGTCCGAAATGGTGGGAAGCGGTGGTAATGCTCCACTCGTCACTTCCGACTTTCTTTTGCGACACTGGTTTTACAGACCAGCAGCCGGAACGCTTCCCCTGAAATTGGTAGCGGGAGTGGGAGTCACACCCACCTGAAGAAGTTTATGAGGCTCCTCTCTGTGCATTGGTCGAGTTTCCCGCAGTTGAAAATTGGTGGAGTCGGTGGGTAACGCTCCCACATCAACCTGCTTGCAAAGAAGGTGCATTGCTTGTCTGCCACGACCCCAAAATGAGAATGGCAGGCTGCCTCCGTGCCGCCCGGAGGTGTTTGCACACGGCGATCATCTGAGTTTTGGAGACTCGGCCGCGTGCTGACGCGCAGCCTACAAAGAATTGGTGCGGCCGCCGGGAATTGCACCCGGATGGTGGCCGTGCGCAAACACTCTACCTGGCAGGAAGACATTCTGCTGTTAAACCACAGCCGCGAAATTAAAAGGGCCGGAAGCTTCACGCTCCCGGCCCGTGCCATTTCAACAAAGAACAAACACCTCTTGGTGATCTACTCGATCCCAACCCGCGGTTTCACGGCGGCTGTTTCGGTGTTTAGGGGCACACCTCCTCCGAAGCCCTTAGAATGTAAATCCTGGCTGAACACAATTGGCGCGCTTCTTTGCAAGCGATGGGCATAGCCCATCGGTGGAGAACCTCGGCTCTCCTGCGCCCGTTTTAATTTTGTGTCGGTTGACATCATCGAGATGTCGCCTTCGTTTCGTTCACAGATCGTTCACCTTTCGTTTGCGTTGACAGTTATTCAGGGAAATAAAAAACCCTGCTTACTTTGCGGTAAGCAGGGTTTGGAAAAATCCTATGGTTCTTCTGTTACCTGCTTACCTCCGGAGTATCCAAATTCGTTTCGGGGGCTTGCCCTTGATACGACATGGATAGGCCAAGGCTAAACACACAACCTTGGCTTGACCGGCTATGACGCGTCGCTTTCGCGACCGACATCGTCGGCCAAATCACTGTTGATATGTTCATGCAGGTTCTCATCGAACGGGGAAGACGATTATACGATCTGCAAGGTTACGTCAAAACTTTTCACAAAAATTCGTTCAATCTCCCTATCGGAATGCGTGGATTCTTCGATTGGGCGGAGAACGGAATGACCGTTCAGCGAACTCACGCACGAAAGCCGAGTTGACAAGTCGGCGTGGCTGAACTAGCCAGCTTGGATCCGCACCGGGCAGACCTGTCCGAATCACCCTGAAAGCGATCACTCGCGAATTGACCGGTCCCCAGCGCTGGAAACTCAAGCTCGATAAGTTGCCTTTCACGAAGCTGGCCGTGAATGCCAACGTCGAGACCGCGGAACAATTTGCCTTGCGCCGCATTCGATGGGCTACCGAATACTTTGTCGCCCGGCAGCACCGCGCCAACCGTTCGGGAATCGCTAGAGCTACCGGATTGGGCGCTGGCAGCTATAGTCTACCCGGCGTTCAAGAAGCAATATCTATTGCCAAAATGCAGATCGAGTTGCGCCTTGATAACATTCTTGCCGTTCGCCCGGCCACAGCCTAAGCTCCCCGTAGCCATGAACCAGATTCCTGGTTTGTGGTTTCCCTTACATACTTTATTTCATGCTGGCTTCTCAGCATGTGAGATTCTTTACATACTTTATTTTGCGGGGACCGGCTCGGCTCCATTAAAAATCCGTCGATTTTTCAGGGAAGCTCGTTTCAGACTTTATTTGTTGACTACATGAGCATGCAGTGTTTATGCAAATTCGCACAGTTGCTTGCATTTCTCGTTTTGAAATTATTGCCTGCACGCCTCACAGGCAGAGCTTTTCCAAGGGCGGTCATCTGTTTGCGGCGAAACCTCTTTTCGTTTATTTGGGCAACGCCAGATAAATCTCCGAACTCTTGAGGTCATGATTCATCGTATGCGTCAATGGTGGTGCGTTCACGGCGGCGCGGGCGGGACGTGGGCTCGCGACGATGCGTGGGGGCGGAGTGAACCAGCCGCTGGTATCAGTCTATGGCTGCGCCGCGTCTGGTTTTTGACTCCCGGACGCTGGGG